>Ga0123352_10018218_pt1 | contig 11198 bp, 4 predicted proteins | sample TergutLab28metaG_FD_89700 | JGI IMG/M metagenome (GOLD analysis project Ga0123352, IMG submission 89700) | Labiotermes labralis P1 segment gut microbial communities from Petit-Saut dam, French Guiana - Lab288 P1 | ecosystem: Host-associated > Arthropoda: Insects > Digestive system > Gut ... | reverse complement strand
TTTTACCTCTGTTGCTACATGTGACTAGAAAGATGATTCTTATACTCTGTCCACGTTAATGTGTGGGATGTTTTGTTATCAAGCGAAAGTCAGACTGCCCAAGCAGTAACAAAGTGACTCGGACTTCTTAAATTTTTTACACGTTTTATTATGAATTCACACGTCAGTAAAATTCGCGATAATACCATCAAGTGCACTGTATTAAAACATTAAGTTTTTACAATTAATGTACTAGAATTCCGATATGTTTCGACGCTTTATAGAATGAGGCAAAATCATATTAAAATAACTGTGAATCGATTTTAATACTATTTTAATTATTTTGTCTCTTTATATTCTACTTCTGTACAAACATTGACGTGCAGTTCCCAGGGATGACCTACAAAGTGTCGAAACGTGTCGGAATTCTAGTGTTTTAATTGTAAACACTTTATATTTTAATATAGTACACGTGTTTGTATTTTCTTGGATTTTAGCAATTAGTGCAAAATATGAACAACTTGAATTTTACTCCATCGTGTTGGGATTAAGACTGACAAATTTAAATGGAAGAGCATTTGTGTTCATTTATCTCTCATACTAAATGATTTTTACTGTGATTTCACAAATCGGATGCGAAAAGCGGCTATTAACGTCATTTCCTTCCACCCATCTGTTTGTCTGTAGCATGGACGAGCGCGAGTCACACTGGAAAGATCTTCGTGTAATTTGTCTTTTACTGAAATGTATCGACACAGTCTGATTTTAGTCAAAATCGAACAAAAATAACAGGCACTTTACATGTAGTTCCTTGCATATGGATAATATCACGCTGTGGTTGGTCTTCATAATTGAGATAAGCTGTGTTCTGTGTGAGATACAAATTGACGGTCTGAGCGTAACATTCAGAAATATTCTATAGCAAGTCTGATTATTTACGAAATATCGATTATTATCTTTTGTAAATCTGTTTCTTTGTAAAACGTAGCAGGAAGGATTTCAGATAGACACTGACAGTGTATTGGTTAAAAATGACCACTAATTTAAATACTACGGACAGTGTTCGAAGTGTCGTGCTGTGCGAACGTTTCGGAACTTGCTTTTATTACCTTAATTAAATAGCTAATGTAGTTAATTTTGAATAGTTTCAATTAAGCATGAGTTAGCAATCTGACGTATCTCGTACGTCGAAAAATAGGCTGGCTTCCGTGAAAGCAAATTGGCAGCAAGTTTAGAAATTCACTCATTTTAAGGTTGTGTTTATAATTGGGAATATTTGGACTCGTTTGTGTACTAATTGTTTACGCTGTCCACCAAATGATTATCTGAGTGTTGGGATAAAGTGCGGTTGTCTTAAATAGAGCTAAGTAAGAGACTGACTGCATGGGGCAGGGTCTTCCTTGAGAAATTTATAACGCGCATTTGTTCAGAAATAGACTTCATTTTTAGGAAGCCGGAATTTTATTGCCATGTTTAAAACAGACTAGATAGTTTTCCCTTTCTGAACCAAATGATTCCACCCATTATATTACCCGCTATATACTAAAAATCCAATTTTAGGCTCGTTCGCGAAATTGCAAAAACTACTATTAGCTGTGTCATATCTGTCCGTCTGTCTGTTTCTCCGCATGGAACAGCTCGGCTACCACGGGATGAATTTTCAAGAAATTTGATTATTTTTCGAAAATCCGTCCAGAAAATTCAAGTTTCTTCGAAACTTTGCAAAATGAACGGAATCTTTACATTAAGACCAATAGACGTTCTTGATCATATCTCGCTGGATGCGTCTTAGAATGAGAATTGTTTCGGACAGTGTTGTAGATAAAATCAAAACTCACATTTTATGTACAATAATTTTTTGGGGTAATCGTGCCTTTTATGGGATAATGTGGATAAGCCTTGTGGAGCCGGACATGTCACAGATTACAATATGGTACATGCGAATTACATGCTGGATACCTAAGGCTACGAACTCACACTCAGAATATGTAATACATATTGCTCTTCACGGCAACAATTGCTGTAGGAACGCGCCTCAGTGTTACGTTATACGTATTTTGTCTTTCATTTAAGCCTAGTTTGTATAAGTAGTCTATCTCAAATCTTCCGACCAAAAGTATGCATTTGTAATGTCTGACACTCAGGCTGCAGGCATCGCTGAACTCATCCTCCTTGATTCTAATATGCTAGCCCTGTCTGGCAAAGTACAAATTAAGACGGTCTTCATCTTACAATTTTTTGCACTTTCGCTCTACTTTCTCTGTGTTTGGCTCAAATATTCTCCCCGGCAGCCTCTCACCTCCTTCTAGTGCAAATGTTAAAAAAGATGAACAACACCGCAGTAGCCCCGTACACGTTGCACTCACCTGGTTGTGACTGGAATGACAAGTGGTGAAGCATTTTCGGAAACTGTAGCAGCCATACAAACACTTTGGCCGCCTGGTTTATTCTGGCCAGTACATCATGACACCTGTCTGTCGCCTCTGCCTGAAGAGCGAGCTTTATATCTTCAAGTTACAAATTTTTACCCCCATAAAGAATCGCACTTGATGCATAAGATAATAACCAATAATCGATTTTTAATATGAAAGTTAATTATTGTGCCTTTATTTATTTACGTTGGTATTAAATTTTTGTGATGCAATTCACAATTCCCTCTGTACCACATGTAAATGAACTAGATAGACAAGATTCCAAAAGACACATCCGTAACCACGAGCTTTACATTAGTTGCTAGTCAAAATTTATGTCACCACTGGCTACCAGGCTATCACTTGTTTGCTACTCTTTCATATTGTGTAACAGTTGCCGCTGTTAGTTGATCATAAACACTCTCCTGACTTCTCGTTGACAAAACAATACAACATACTCTTCAGTTTGAAGGGACAATACCCGGAGAATACCGTCCCTAAAGTCGAGGTATTTTTGTTGTAAATTTTGCAGACCAGCTCGTTTATAGTGTAACAGTCTGGTGGTGCGAACGAAGTTCAAACAAAGGTGGCACGGAAGGATACTGCTGAACGTCAGCCTGGGCCAGTTCCACTCCAGATCCTCACAGTCTGTCTGCAAGTTTCATCATATTTTCAATACCCCACCCCATTTTATGTACACCAGGTGCACTTTTTCTTGAAATATAACTTTGAGATTTCTAACTACTATGTTACTAGGATATTAAATTTATGGAAAATTTAATTGTATTTGAGGAACTTACGGATATTTATTGTTGAACACAAACATGTTTACAGTATTGTATCAACATGTATAAGTTACCTTTAGGACTCTCAGATGTATTCAGCGGAAGTGCCTGTGTTTGATAGAGTTGTTTCGGGGGTTAAAGTTGTTTCGGTGATTGTAGAATTGTCAGACGTAACATTACTGTTCTCTGGCATCCGACCAAGCTGTAAACACCATTCTTGTAATGACATAAACATTAATTACAATGGAAATGTGCAGAAAATTGTATTAAATCTAAATACTGTTGCAGCTTATTGTCTGTCATTCCCTTGAGAGTCAAATGTATGAATATATTTGTTGTGCGTTGTTTAACGGCGGTTCGTTGATCAGATTATCACAGCCCTTCAACCCGTAGCTCGCGGGCAAGATGTTGCTATTAGAGGTACTTGAAATGAGAAAGGGTTTTAACCCCCTACCTGTCAAAACCTAGATAAAAACACAAGAAATTTTAAAAACTCATGAGCTGTTTATTTATGGATTACATTAAAAATCCATTTTGTAAAACTGTTAATGTAGCGACTGCGTAACCGAGACTGAAATTTTTATTGTTTGTCTTCTTATTACCAGTTTAATTTTAATGCAAATATTGCATAAAAATACACAATTAAAGTTATGCATGTACTCATACCTATACTTATTTATCATTTACTTTTTGTATTGAATTGCGTGTTGCCCGTATGCATACCACATCTCCCAGAAGTTGCCCGCGGCACGTATAATGCTGAACAGGCCTGCTGTCTAGCGTTGAGCAATTAGATTAATATTTTGAACAAGAAACTGGAAGACGGCGTGTAATGAAGTGGTAATTTGCTCCCAAATTTAGAATGTTTGCTATAAAATCTAGTAAAGTATAAACGATAAAGTTTAAAGTTGGCATGTTTGGAATATGAAGCCCTGTCGTTTGGTAGAAATTTGCCCACCTTTAATGGGAATGTACTTGATCTAAACTGAAAATGGATCGAAATTAATGCAGCAGACTTTATAGTTACAAATAACGAAAGTAAACCTGTGAGTAAATTGTAAACTCGGAAATAAGATTACAAGCTTTGGGTATAAAAGATCAATATCTTATTCACATATAGTTTACTGTTTACTGTCGCCAATCTTAGTATTTGGTTTAGATCGTGAAATTTTTATGGGAAACGGAGTCTTCAGGAATAGATAATGATACACAAATATGGCTGTGAAAACCTTCGGAAGGGAAAAATTCAGCGACATGCTACAGAATTGTTCGGGGTACCACTTTCTTGCACGAAAACAACTGTAATGTCGTATACACATGCCGTTCAGAAATAAAATAGGAAAGCAAATAATTCCCAAGGACCAATAAGACTTTCAGTTTCCAGATTCGCAAATAATAGTTAGTTTCTCACAGTCACACGGAACAGGGTAGAGCTTTTCAGTAAGCCAAAAAAAAAATAATTCAATTACCTAAAAAATTTTAAAATTGCAAACAATGAAAAACTGAGTATGTTGGGTGTATTTTTTTTGCCCGCTTAATTATCCTACATACCTTTATGTTACTGGAACATTGCTCTTCTGCGAAAATCTGTGCAGAAATTGTTGTAATGTAAAAGCAGTCATACAGATTGTTGGCAAATGTGTTTGTCAGCTCAACAAAGTAGCGACCAATTAAGTATTCGCGAGAGAGAAGGAGAGAGAAAAAATCATGTTTCCCCAGACATGTGGAAAGGGAGAAGTGTCATTGTCATGGTCTGCTTAAACGCTCTTCGTTTGAACTCTCCTGCAATGGCCATCCTCAAAGGGAAGAATTATCTTTCGGAATCAGCAGACGGTTTTCCAAACGGTTCGTTAGTCCATACGACCGGCCCGAGGTGGAGCAGTGAAGATAAGTTCATAATCCGGCTACATCATTTTCAGGCATTTTTTCAGGCATACAAAGCTGAAGGGCGATGCCCTTTCACGTAGATGACCATTGTTCCCATAATAATATGCAGGCTGTACAATTATATAAAAAAACGGCATTGACAAAGAAGGTCTTCAGAGTTATAACGCGCAAATTCTTCAGCGTCTGAAGAGGTCATTCCTTAATCAACTAAACTCACAATTTGAAGAATTTTCATGGCCACTGTTTATACTGGTACCATCGTTAACTTCCCACTCAACCACTCACTTCAAACGCCCATCAAGTAGGTTTCAACTCGCCTGTGGATAACTCGAAGAAAATAGTACGATAAACGTAAAAATTGTCATCAAGGTCACTGTCATTTGAAGATAGTGAAAACCACGTAGAAGCGGAGGACAACTATCCGTCCAGAAAGAAAGAGAACAGCAAATAAGCTCACCTGTCTTGAGAATATGGAAAATATTAAGACGAAGACTGGGCGAGAGACGAAGATAAAATCACTACGTGTGACTATTCTGCTGAGGACAGCTGGTGTAACCAAACACAAGGCAAATTTGGAAAGAAGCCCTCCTCATCAGCTGCTTTAGGCTAAGTGAAAGAGTGTTGTGAATATGAGGGCAAGAATTGTTAAACTTTCTGTGGATTCTGCTACGTTACATGACTGGGTGTTTAGTGTACAGCGTAGAAGTAACAGAAAGGAATTGTACCGTGTGAGACGAGTTTGGTGTACAAGGAAAGGAAAAGTTTATTTGTGCAAATGAGCGACTAAGAAATGAAGCACGATAAAATTACACTTTCCAAGCTTTTGTTCTCATATATTATTTAACCATCCAGTCAAAATTTAATTAATATATTGACCAGATACTTCATCTTCCTGACCCCATCAGTACCGGGTCCGTCTATTTTGAACAGAACTTACCGGACAGGGCTTAGCATTAGATTAATCGTATACTATGCATATGTAGCTCAAGGATCATGCTGAAGAACTGTGTATAAGAACAGCAAAAAGTAATACAAGGCAAGACACAGTTAATATACATAATTTTTCCCCTATGTTCCTTTGCTTATCCCACACTGTAATACTTTGATGACGTTACTTAACACTTCGTTATGTCTTCCTCATTTTCTGGCATTGTGGATCGTCGTTTAAAAATGTTTCGATGAAGTAGCTGATTAGTTCATATGATAACGTTTCTGGCTTCATTTAATGGGTCCCAATTTGAGCCTGGGCTAAGACGCAAGCTGAACCTATTGAGGATTATTGTGATGTTCCTTAGTACTTTTAGGGGAAATATCGGGATAATTAGTGAATTAGGTTACGAGTGTTTCCTTCCCGATCCTTTGGAATTCATTACGTACTAATCATCTTAAACTTCGACGTTATATAAAATGAAAAAATAACAGAATAGTTAAGTAAAGAATTAATAAAGAATAACCATACCTATAGAGAAAAGATACTGGTAACATTTTGTGTGATATAAAATTAAGCACTACCATTGACGGAATAGCTTAGGAAAATTAGAACACTTTTATTTTAGACAATACGTATAAGTGTGCTTACCCAATCCGTGGCGTTTGTTTTGGCACTGGGTACAACGTAGGTCTTCATATTCTCGTGCAAAATAGTGACTAGAATATTCATGGGACCACAAAGACCACGAAAATCATCATAACCCAGTGCCCACATCATGGCCCCAGCATAGCCCTTCTGTTTTATGAAGTCCATCTTAATCTGAATGCTTCTGGGATTCTCGTATCCTACCCACAAGTTTCCTGCAAGTGTGAGGTGATTATCTAAGTGAAAGCAATTTTTGTTTTATTGTCTTCAGTGGTATATTTTTATCTGAGAATCTAAATTAACACTTTAGAGTGGTCAGTAAGCCTACATATACCAAATTCTTTATACTTAAACTTGCTTGTGTTGCCTATTTAAATGTTCCACGATTCTCAAAAACAGGTGTTTTCCCCCAAAGATTATTTCTCTGTAACAGAGGCGTTGTATGCGAATGGAATTTTTAAATATGAATGAAAATTTTGTGCCCAAAATTTAGAGGAAATGTTCTTTTATAAAGATTCAACGCAACGTTATTAATTCATGAAATTTAATTGTATTTTATAAAACAGCTAGGTACTTAACAATTCTTAATTCCAACTTCAATCCATTCTGAGCTTATTCCTGAATTTTAATTAATTACTGCTTTTCCAAAGTAACTGAACTTTGTCACTAATTTGGAAGGATTTATGTAATGTTTCTATTCCCGTTCTGTGCTTCATTCTTATGATGTTATGAATGTATAAGTCTACTTACTTGTCTGCAATTATTTCAATCCTAATTATCTTAAAAATATCGAATATAGTTTTTGTTTTCTTCATCACAATTTAAATTAAAAAATTAAAATGAACCTAGGAAAAAATATGATATGTTGCAATTTAATTCTAATCCGTTTCGTCTTCGTTTCGTCAAGCTCAATAGCTTATTACAAAGCAAATCCTTGGGTTAGGTATACTGTTAAGAAACTAACACACTCCTGTTTATCGAAACCGAATGTTTTTTGTTGTTGTGTTCACAGCACCCCTATAATTCGTTCTGAATCAGAAATCCAGTATTCAGAGATTCTTTCGTAAGAACTTTACTGATTATTAAAACACGCTAGCCTCTTTTCATGGTTATAGAAATTTAGGTGTGAATATTGTTCAGTAAATTTCTTCTGGACATTTTGTTTCTAGATGTGTATAAATACGATACGTAATTTTATAGTGTCCTTTTTACCGCCATTTTTATTAGTACCTTGAAAATAATTGTAATGTTTAATTCAAGCCATACAGTTTTCACTCGCTGAAATACTAGTGTAAACTGCAGAAGTAATAAATTAAATCTACGATTCTAAGGTTCTGTCTGCTTTTCTTTCTTTTAAAAAAACCCCCTTAAAATTGTAGATTTTAAAACAAGAAAAAGTGATTTTAACATGATGGACTGTGAACGGTGTTTACATAAACGTATACTGAAGAAGTACAATATGCAGAATATGACCTTAATGCACGAGTATACCTTTATATGCGTAAGGACATTTCCCACAATCGTCCCATTTCTCTGTCCACTGACTGTTATTTTCTTGAAGTGCTCGACATATCTGAAACCAAATAGCGTAACCATTGTTTTGTATTGTTTGTTTTCTAGACATTGTCTATTATCTAAAGTTCGGAACAGAAAACATTATTTCTGGAAGCAAAAGTCATTCCGTCCATAGGCTAAGAAATGAACAGGTCTGTTCCGTCGGGCCCAGCTCACAAGTTGGTTCCCTATCCTTTCATCTGAGGACGGAAACAAATTGTGATTGCGACGCGTCGTTTTCTGTTCAGAATACAAGAAGACGGACAGTTCGCAAAGTGCAATACACCATTGTCGGAACCAATGGGAATAAACGTAACAATTATTTTATATTGTGTTTTAAACTTCATTATGGATATACATTATTGTAAGTCTGCTCCAAATATCTTTCATTTTGATAATAAATATTAATGTTTAGTGCAAATTTTCAAGGGAAATAACTAATAGGATTTTCATTTATTATTGAAAATAAATGATTGAAAAGGAAGGTTTTAATTTCGATTTTTGTTACTAGTCATACAGTATGCTGTACTATAGCATAACTGGAAACTTTCAGCGGATATTGACTGTTAATTAAATACTCTGAACATCGCAAGTTTGTTAAACCAAAATAAATCAATTTTGGTACAATAATGAAGAGTGAATAGAAACATGGAAGTTGACAGCACATGTAGGTACATTTGTAATCGTGTCACACATTGCAGGCAATTCCTACCTGGTAGTAAGGCATTCCTGTTGCATCTTTGGCATTCCTGTCAATGGGAGTGCCCGGTTCGTAGTTGGTATTGTTAGGGCTCAGTGTATACACATGTCCATAAAATGGAACGCCCACCACAAGCTTATCCGGAGGACAGCCCATATCCACCCACAGTTGAAGTCCATCATTCTGTGCAAAAATAAGGCGAAAAATGTTTTGTAATTTGGACCTCGCAACCAGCAGATTATGTCTTGTTATGTAAGGGGTAAGTGATATATTAAAAGTTATATGTGTGGTAGATATTTACAAGCAACAAAAAATAAACTGGGACGTTTGGAAGGCTAAACTACACCCCTTCTACACGAAGCTTTATGAAACATATTGTGGTACATATTAGATGGGTAGGGGCAAAAAAAAAATCGAAGTTTCGTTTAAAATGAGACATGGTCGTTACTTACTTATTCTTCCGAAATCAGTCATCTTTCTGTTCCATGCAGTAGCTTGCAATTTATGCTGTCCATGAAGTCTGGACAATGATCAGAATTACTGCACTATTAATAAACATTAGATAAATAATATGGAGTAATGTTACTGCCTTTTGTTTACACGTGCATCTGTATCTCTTATATTTGACAAACTCATGTTTAAGAATAATATTTTTTACAAAAGAGATGTAGGTTCCAACATGACCGTTTGGAAATATTAAACCCTTAACACTAAGTAATGACTGTACATTCTTTCAACTCTACTTTTCAACATATCTGAATTTTACCCATATATCATATTACGTTTCATTTTTCATTTTCAACACAAACAGATGTTACTTATCCAAACAATATTTTCCGATTGGTCTTTAAAACGGAAAAGCAATTTGAAGATTCAGATCGTCTAGAATGTTACCCTTTGGCGATGGGTAAATGTATCCTATCATTTTGAAAGATGGTGCAAAACACATTTAAAATTCAGCCAATTCAAAAACAAACATTTAGAACACGCCAACAACACCAATTAGTTACATCATATAATGATCTTTATAAACGCGGACACATTGACGATAACATCACCATAACAATGTAGTTCAACTGTAGGGTCTTCAAGTTATGACTTTCAGCATACAATACATGACTGTCAATATGACTATTACAAAAATTGTGTATTTGTAGGACTCAAGATGTTCAAGGGATCAGAGTAATAAGAAAGAACATTTGCACAACAAAACGAACACAATTTCTACGTACTTTATATGTCATATTGGCATTCAAATATATGCTATATTTTATGTTTTAAACCTGTTACCTACAGTCCCGTCTCTTGAGTAACCCACAATGTCGCCAGACGAGCGGCCGCAGACACCCCTCCGTAAATGTAACATGTGCGTTGTGTGATATACGTATGCATTGAAATTACACATTCACCAGGCAACGGCTGGTCCTAAGAACGGAGAATTTTTATACATTTTGAAGCAATAATTGTATGGGAGGTGGTGAGAGGCTACATTTATTGTAACGGAACATAATATTTACGACAGTGCCATTCCGTCATTGTGGTAAACGTAGGTTAGAGGCTAGGTGAATTGTTAACTGTATGAGGTAATAAAAAGTGTAGGTGATGGTAAGGAGATTTTGTGATGTGGCAGAGGCAAGACCTTGATCAGTCACAGTATTTAGCTTCCATTTTGATATCACTTGAGGAGCTGCAAAATGGTGGAACTAGAGACAGAAAGAGAGAGAGAGAGAGACAGACAGAAAGAAACAGAGGAAAGAAAATGAAGTGATAGACGAATTTATGTGCGGGGGAAGGAAGCACCACTTTGTTGTAAGGTTACAAGGATTCGTCCGCTCGTCCTTCTGGTATTATTAGTCTGAACATGAAAATGCAAGAAGAAGACGTCAGAATGGTGACAGTAGCAGCTGGAAATAAAGTCCGTGAAATTTTAATTCCTCATTAGTGCTGAAATGCATAATTTGGACACTTCATTTAATTATATTTAACCTTAAAGCGAGGGGTTGTATTTTGATAAACTGAATTTGGGAGACCTTCGTTTAGAGATGCCCGGTCCCAGGAAATCCCGGAGGCATACTTCTAGCCAGTAGGCCGGCAAACAAAAGTTGAAATCATCTAAGAGATGTATAAACATCCAGTTCTTACATTATAGTAAACAAGCCCCGTTTCCATTTTAAAAGCAATCCGGTTAATGTTGCTTAGGGAAATGCACAGTGTTTATTGTGATAGACGAAACACATAAATGCACTGTGCGAGAAAAGTGCAGGATGTGTATATGTTAAAGCCGGTGGCAAGGGGTACATTTAGGG
>Ga0123352_10018216_pt1 | contig 11198 bp, 3 predicted proteins | sample TergutLab28metaG_FD_89700 | JGI IMG/M metagenome (GOLD analysis project Ga0123352, IMG submission 89700) | Labiotermes labralis P1 segment gut microbial communities from Petit-Saut dam, French Guiana - Lab288 P1 | ecosystem: Host-associated > Arthropoda: Insects > Digestive system > Gut ... | reverse complement strand
CCGTTGCGCTGACCACGTGACACCCCTCTATCCGCAAAAGTTGGCACTAACTTGGCCGACCGGCGGCGGCCGCTCTGTCGGTATAGTTCGCGTGCGGACTAAGGCCACGGAGTTTAGTTTTAGTGCAACACATAATTTCGTAACTCCGACACTTTTCGATCCCTCTTGATCATCCTCACGATCAAGACAGACGGAGTTATAACATTGTGTGTAAAGATTTTAATTTTAATATTAGTGTATTTTTTGGTTTTATTGTGCGAATTAATTTATAAGTTACTGCTGGTTGCTGGTGCGCTGCACGTGTGCTTTGCTTTTTCTGTACCGGCCTAATCTGAAGATATTAAACCGCTGGACAAGACATTAGGCATTAAGTACTCGTAATTTACAATCCGAGAAAACCTAAGGGCAGCCTGTCATAGTCAAAATGTTTCCTCTGTACACATCGTGCATATGTTTTTGTTATTAGTATCAGGAGTGGTGTTCGAAAAATATATATGTCGTTAAAATACGTGATATTTTTTTTTATATATTTCAAGTAAATGTCAAAGCTAAATCTGAATTTCTGGTGAGTTATTAGTCAGTAATTACTTCCGAGTCAGCAGACAAGATTTCCGCTGGCTCGCGGAGTTTGTTTAATTAAATACGTTAGTCATACCAGGTCAAAAAAGCTTCTAGCTGTCTGTATTTTCAGATTCGAACTTCAGAACAGCTAATGGCAAAACACAATTATTGAGTTGTGCCTTAGACATTCATTACACAAATTATAGCAGTGACTGTCTGTCACAATTACCTCATTACTTTTACAAATGAAACCAACTTGGTGCACAATATTCTCAGTATATTTCATAAATTTTATTTATAACCTCTACATGTTTCGGACCTCTTAAGTTCCATCATCAGGAAGAATAATTTTATTTACACGACACTTGGTATTTTGTTATTCGGTATAGATAGCTGTGTAGTGTGCACACCGTACAGTTAGCTATACAGAATACTGTGCACCAAGTTGGTTTCATCTACAAGATTGTATAGAAATGCACGGTCAACAAAACATAAAACTCATTACTTTGTTTATGTTGTGTTGATTGCGATTTTGTAACTTAAAATCCTCTTTCATTCAAAGCAAGAAGAAGCAATAAGTTGCTTATATCTTATGTTTATATTTTACATATACTCTTAGTAACAAGTACCATACTTTCACAGAACTTCTCAGATGTATGGTAGGAAATGAGAAGAGGTTACAGGAACTTTGCACAACGAGGAAATTCCGAAGTTATTCTTTATCACACACTCTTGGTGTAATAAAATGAATAAGAATTAAAACTGTCGGGATGTACAGCACGTGTGATAGGGATGATAAATTCATGCTCTCATGAGAGTAGTCTGCACAATTAGACGGATTTTAAGGGAGAAGGACATGTTCTGGTTTCTAATGGGTCATCAGTGCGATTGTATGGCTCTTTCTAACATGGCAGTAAATAATAGGTCTATATGATTTAGGGAATTTATCAATTATATGGGCTACTATCAGCTCATTCAGCAATAATCTGTTGACAGGAGGTTAATATTTCATGAAACGAACTAAATGAAATATACATTATATAAGGAAATCTTGTAGCTACGTAGCAGACGAGCATAGGCTGGATTGGTGTATTTGTATATGTCCTTCAGATTGGTTGATCTTAAGTAGCCTCCGGTAGATCCATTTGGTTAGATTGAGTCAGCTCACGTAAATGTGTTACGGGGCGTTCTTGTTAGTAAGATGCCAGTCCCTATATCTACAATCTCTCAGGGCTGCTGCAGTGTTTTTGTGTATATTAAACTTCCTCACCCCCCTCAACTCGAAAGGAGGCGTAATATGACGGTCCCATTCAGGGTAGTTGTGCTCAGGTAATTCTGGTTTTGGCTTTCTGAATATTTTTTGTCGACATTCCTTGGACGAAACATTGGCACATCGTAAGTCCTATGTACACAAATAAGTAACATCTTGCCGAAGATTCCTTCTTGGAAGGCTAGTCGTTTCTCAAGTAGTCAAATTCCCAGCATTTTTACGGGATCCAGAATTTAATTTGTGTGTTCATAAGACCACTTCACTTCCCATACCCTGAGCATGGTCAATCCAGTTTAAACCCCTGATCTTATTTCTTGAAGATCCGTTTTAATATTATCCTTCCTTTACGCCTAGGCCTTCCAAGCAGTCCCTTCCCCTCACGTTTCTCTAACAAAACCCTGTATGTACCTTCCCTCTCCCCGCCATTCGTGCTACACGTTCCGCACGATTTATTCTTCTCGATTCTATCACCGGAATATTATTTTGTGAGATGTGCATATCATGACGCTCCTGTAACGACGCAGAACAAATGCAGACGTACGCCGATGCCCTGCGTGGAAATCCTAGGGCCCGAGAACAGAAAATCAAGCGGCGATTGTAATCGTCAATAACGCGTGAATAAACAGCGGAAGAAAAAGCTGCAATGTCATATTAAAAATCAAAATATTGACTCAGAAGCTTCTACCAAACGCTCCAATTGGAGCGCGAGAATGTCTAAATCATTTCTGTGACAGCATCATGCGTCCAGCGCGAAATGTAGCTTTAGTACTTAACAAATGGGTGTTCAAATAAACTGTATTTGAAGTGTCTTTTTAAAGTACCTGGATACGAAGAAAAGGAACAGGTTGAGTACACGTGTCGATTACACAGTTCGTTTACTCACACTCTTACGATTTTCATTTAAAACCAGAAAGAATTGTCTCACACTGTCTCCCTATTTCGTGATTCTTCGAGCTGTCGAACCTTTTACAGTACAAACGAATGCGTTTTTGAGATTGGGGTTTATCCCTTGGGAGCGATACAGACACCAGCTGCAGACACCACATTGAATGGACCTTATGCCTTTTCTTGAGTTAAACGGTCACATGTTTTGTTCTCAAGACGTCGACATGTTGCGATGCAGCTGACAGAAAGGCAAAGTTTAACTTGCGTCTTAAACACATCCATCTTATTCTGGTCGTGCATGTGGGTGTCTAGTTCCCCAAAATGATAAATTACCTTTCGGTATTCAATGGCTCCAGTTGCTGTTCTTCTGCTATCACTGAAGAGTCACTGTCACATGTCCGTCTCAGAATTAATTTTAAGCAAGTAACCCGAAGGAGTACAGTCCTTTTAAAAAACTGTTAGAAAAAGAGCTCTTCACGAAAATCGCCGCTGTCATCAAATTTGCAGGCTGACTGGCGTATCTTCAAGTAATTCAGAGTAATGAATACTTCCGACACAGTATAGTACTCCTTAGATGCAATCTGCTCTTTATTATGGTTCTGCTATCGCAAGGCAGCACAGAATAACCGCGTAAGAAGCCTCTCTTCTTTAATTAGTCCATGTCCGTGACATTATGCGCGTTCGATCATTTGGACAAGGGAGCTTGCCGATGTATTACGCTTAGTCATTATTCACGTACACGCTTTGAACTGCTTAGTCGGATTACACTTACTTCTGGCAAGGTCAGGAGACATTACTGTAAACGTTTCGGAAAATAGTGGCCACCGCATTCATCTGTCTCACACGTCACAGGTTTAAATTAACCTTTTGACGCCTAATGTCAACTATAGTGGTCGTACCGCACCGCTAACATCTAAAGTTGCATTTTATATATTTATTAAAAAAAAATATAGGTACTGAATATTTTAAACGTGGTATATACTCTCCGTTTTTTTATCTTCAAAATGCAGTTTGTTTCATAATTCTAACGTATTTAGTTCCTGTATTATTCACATTTTATATACAGGGCGTGCTAAAATTAAAAAATAATTCAGGCGCCAAAAGGTTAATATTTTTTATCCCAGCGTTTATAATTCGAAGCTCTCGTGGCGAATAATTTCCAAGTGTCTTTTATTATTAACCCACATTTATTTACATGAAGTTCTTGCTCCAATACAACCTTTTTATTCATAAGATAAGCTGTGACATTTGTTACGAGTCGACAAAATTTTTGGTATGAATGGTCTGAAAAAATATGTTTTATCGCCGATGCTTTTCAAATTTAGAATGCGTCCGTTAGGAAGGGTAAGTAAACCAGGAGGGACGGAAATTGAATGGCGCATATCAGCTTATGGTCTATGGTGGCGATTTTAATATATTAGACTAAGACGTACGTAATGTTCAGCAAAACTCAAATGCTTCTTTTTAGACTCTTAGGAAGACGGTGATCTAGAAGTGAATGCTGGCAGGCAAAGTATACATTTCTGTCTCTTGAACAAAATGCAGAACGAATTCACAACACTGATATAACTAACAGATCCTCTAAACAGGTAGCGAACTTCAAATATTTGGAAACGACAGAGGAGGAAAACGGGAATGAGATAATCAGATGGAATGTGCGGATTTGGAAGAGGCCATAGGACGAAACTTGAAGCGAATGAGAAAGACCACAAAATGTGGAATTCTGTTTAAAATATGATGCATAAAACGACTTTTGCGTGGATGTTTCTTTGGTTGGTGGTACGGTCAATTGCAGGTTGTAGGCCTACTGCTTACATTCCGGAGTTTCGTAGCGTCTCCCTCTCCAAAACTTAAAATGTAATCCTATCATTCTACATATTATTTCATAAAACTGACTTCTTTTTACTGTACCTTCCGAGACGACATCTTTAAATGTGTTTTAATCCTAAAATCTAACAACAGAAGAAATTTATAAATGTAATTACATTGTTACATCAAGGAAACGTCTTTAAATGGATATTAAATCTGAGGTCAGGTAACAAAACGGATACAGAAGTATAATTATAATGTTACAACTGAATAAAAAGTATTGTTACTATGAATTGCAGCAGAGCATACAAAATAATTGTAGTACATGACATCACAATCAAAGAAATTTTTAACTATAATTTACCTGGGTATTTAACCTTTTGGCGCCGGAATTATTTTTTTAATTTTAGCACACCCTCTATATAAAACGTGAATAATACAGGGACCAAATACATTAGAATTATGAAACAAACTGCATTTTGAAAAGAAAAAACGGAGAGTATGTAAAATGTTTAAAATATTCAGTACCTATATTTGTTGAATAAATATATAAAATGCAACTTTAGAGGTTAGCGGTGCGGTACGACAAATATAGTTGAAATTAGGCGTCAAAAGGTTAACAAAGTCACACCAAAAGAGTGAAAGAAAGACATGAGGGATTTCAGTGACATTTACAACGCACAAAAAAATATATTATTAAAACATCATGGACAGTCGAAGAGAAAGGTTTGAAATTACATGCTTCAAATGTTACTAATTAAATATAATGATAAAATAAAACAGACCTATACGGAATGAGGACCAATAGAATATCCAGACAGTCACTGAAATTCGTATACAAATCGTTCGAAAGAAAAGTTCTGGGACGCCTGAAGAAAAGGTAGAAATATCAACCGCACGTAGGCCTTACGAATAGTGAGGGAATTTTAGGTCGTGATCATGGTGATGTACAGAATTTGGCGTCTACATTTTATTTTATTTTGTTTAATAAGGAAGTGTTTCTCTGGTGTGATCTGGCATTGTAATGGTCTTTGTAAAAAACAAAGAGCTGTTGGTGAACACTTGGTAAACGACAAGGAGATTAAGTTACATTCCATTTTATTGCTAATAAAGTGGAAATATGTGAATACGTTCACAGTGGTACTTGTAACGAAATCCTTCGAAGAATGCGAATGTTATAGTCGCTAAGATGGCCAAGATATTCCGAGAATATAGCAGTCAGTAGGTTCTTTTGTTCGTCACAAGGGCTCAGCTGCGGGACCAAACTTGAACGCTTTAACCTCTCTGCACTCAACACACCGGCCTCCTAACATTTGCATTTTATACTCCTATTTGTGCCTCCCAGCTGCTGTCTTCCTCTCATGCAATCCGACTAAAATTTCATGCAAAATTATAGTTCCCCATACATGGTACTGTACATGTCTGCATTTCTCTTCCCCCATGATGTTTGATGAGGTGCACAAATTAAGTCACTTTATTGTTCAGGTTTTCATCCTCATGTAACTTTCTCGTTGTGAGCTTAAAATATTCACCTCCAGAATTTGTTTTCTGACAATTTTAAGCTGTATGTTTCTGACCTGTGAGGGACAAAGTTCATTTCCCCACACAAAAATGTAACTTATACTCGAGATGGAAATATAAGCCGCGAAGTTCGTGTAAGGCTAAGCTAGAAGTTACTTCCATGCTGATGTTACTTTGTGATGAAGAGAGGAATTGGGGCAGTCAGTCACAAGCATATTTTGCTGTGACACGATACACAAAGATGGTCTTTCCTTAGACAATACACTCAAGCAAAATGCTGAGTGTGGTTGGTTGACCTCTCAGTTTCATGGGAATATTCATGTGTCAATTGAGTCATTGATTAGTGCCATCACACTGAAGAAATTACTCAACATTGAATGACTTTCACTGGTAATAATGCTTAGCAAGTGAAGTGCTTGAAGACGAGCGAGCAGTAATGGTGTGTTCTATGGAATCGCCCTCGCTGATAGCTGCAGAACTGTGAAGCTTCGCCAAACATGACTCAGCTTAGCCGATTCCACACCCGAAAATAAAACTATATGATAAGGAGCTTTATTTTATTGTGCTTGTTGTGTATTTAGTGATAACTGTCAGTAGCTGAGGCTGTGTAGGTCGAATGGAGAAGATGGTGAATGAATTATGAATTACTAAGAGTCTGTGAAAAAGCGGCGGTGAACATAGAATATTCCGTCGTTGGTCTGGGCTGACTGAGAGGCACAAAGAATACTGTAGTCAGGATTACCTTTCTCCGATCCGAGTTCTGAACATGGGACTTCCAAAATACGAAGTATGAGTGCTAACAGCTCGATGTAAGGCTGCATAACTTGAAATGAATTACTAGCTAAAGGGACCATTACTACCACGATCAAGCCGAGGGAGGGACATTAGTCGTACAGCACTAATGGTGATAGGCGAAATGCTTGGACAGCTTCAGTTAGGAAGCCTGAATGATCTTACATAGATAGTGTGTGAGAATTAACTGGCTCAGGATAGGGTCCAGTTGCGGGATTTTGTGAAAATTTTATAAAGCATTCCATAAAATGTGGGCATCCGGTGGGTAGATGGTGGACTGTCAGCTCCTACAGCAGTCTGATATGTCGAGATGATTTCTATGGATTTAAAAACTGGTCATGCGGTCTCAGAGAAGAGCCGTCTAGTTCTGTTCGCCTCGCTGACAGACCGTATGGACGGGTGACAGTCGAAATGGAAAACATCGTAAATACATCAACTTAACGTAATTCGTTATGGAGATCACGTCGGACGAAGTCCAGATATATGAGTGCAAGTTGTGAACTTCGCACTTTTTTTTTTGGTTTATTAGTAAAATTGATGTTCTCATCACATTTTGGCGCTCTCCTCGTACAATTTCATGATGAAACAGGCAGTGTTCGAAACCATATTTTATTTTGGAAGCTTGGAAATATTTCAAACAAACAGGCCTATTATAGGCCGTTTTAAAACTTAATAAGTTACGCCAGCAGTCCATCTAGCCCACTCACGCCCCCCCCCCCCCTCTCCCCCGAAAAAAGTCCCCCTGCCTAAAGATATTTGTTAGCCTACATGCAGCCTTCGATTGGATATGTTTGTGTTTATTTTAAGCAACATGTACACAGTCATACCCGTTCTATGTAACTATGTGAAAACGCACCAGATGACGTCATCTAGCGTGATTGGTATTACCCCAGCGGAAAGCTCGACCGGGAGGATAGTGTGATTGCCATAAAAGCGAAAACGTTTCTTTTCTTTCTAACTTCGTTTGACGACACTTGTCAGTTCCATACGTTATGATACGTCAAATGTGGGATTACTGCAAGTCATAAATCGGCAATGAAGGCGCTAGAAGTGACAGGACATTTTGGCAAAGCTGTTAATATCTAAACTTATTCAGAATCTATATTAATAATTGTCCAACGAGATGCAACACAAAGCAGTCTATTTATTATTCTGCAAGTTCACTCTACATGTTTCGGGTATCAATCACACCCATCATCAGGAGTACACAAAACTTTAACTACAGCCTCCGGTAATCTTCATATTTTTTTTGTGCAGCTACCTCCCTCCAACGTGGCCAAGCTAGTCTGGCCACGTTGGAGGGAGGTAGCTGCACAAAAAATACTCCTGATAATGGGTGTGGATGACACCCGAAACATGTAGAGTGAACTTGCAGAATAATAAATTGACTGCTTTGTGTTGCATCTTGTTGGACAATTATTAATATAGTTAGGCGATGCACTGAACCATATACATAAAATTGTTCAGAACATTTCCGTTTGACTGGCGGTCGCGACACCGGCTTTACCGTAAAGTTTCTTGTTGATGACCTCAGCCCCACCAGTCAAATGCCTGCATAGTAGCTGATATGGAACACGACCACTTCCGGATCGTTTTCGATTCTTCTTCCACCTCTCATCCAATCATTCTACGCTATATCTGACATGATGACAGCGATGTTCATTGACCCACACAAGAGGATGGCGCGAGTCGTAACCAGTGTAATACCATAAGGTTTGCCGGAGGGACTGAAAGAAATAGTTGAAATACTGACGGCATTGTATTGTATTGTCCCGTTAAGAAGCCAGTACAAATTGATACTAACCGAAAAAGAAGCGGACATACCGACCGCTGGTATAACCTGGTACTAACCAAGCAAGAAGATAAACTTACAACCGCTGGTACAATCTGGTATTATTGAAACAAGAAGATAAGATACCACCCGTTGTTACAACTTGTACTATCCAAACAAGATAAACTACCGACCGCTGGTACAGCTTGAACTATCTTAACAAAAGCTGGCACACTTATCGCAATGCAACATGGCATTATCCGAGCATGAAGCAGTATTGGTGACCATCAATTTGCTACGTTAGGTGGTAAATACAAGTAACTTTGATAAATAAATAATTCTAATTGAAATAATATTACAAATTACAGCAGTTGTGCTTAAAATTTAGTGACGTATTGCATTAGCTGAGTGATAATTAGCTTCCGAAAAAGTAGTGTTCTTCATTTGGTTAGTTTGTTGGCTAGTTATTTCGTTTTTACGTCTTCATGATGTGTTTCTGTAATCAGCAGTGTCCCTCAGGTGTAGTCAATAACCAATTTTCTGCATCCTCACAACTTTGTTTCTTCTTTATTACGAGTCAGTTTGCCTCACAACAAAGGAAATGAAATGACATGAATCACAGTGTTAAGTGTTCTCCTTCATACCAGTTGGTATTAAATTCTGTGCTGGCATTTTAGAAGGCAATATATGTATTGCCGTAAGCGAAATATTGTGGGGGCAGGATTTACGGAAAGTTCAAACAAACAATGTACTGACGGCTATCGAAGCCCGCAGCTATCGTAACGGCATTCCAGTACTGGCTGATCGAAACTGCTGATTGCCACTGTCAAAAGAACTGCAACGTTATTATGAACACACAGGCAGATAAAATATAATTTTAAAATGATATAACAGACACGGCATTGAACTTCAGAATATTTTTAAATTGCTCCCGTATTCCAAATTTTTACAGCAATACTCTCTTTCTTAGCCATGTCGTAACCACCGCCATAGAACTGCAATTTAATGCGGAAACTAGTGGTCGCTTAGCTGGTCAAGAAATTCGCCGCTTTTTGTGGAAATAGAAGAGTCAGTAACATACATGCAAGAGCCCGTCAGGGGATCAAGTTCCGAGATATTTGCACCTGCACCTTCCTCCCACCCGATTTCTTTACGATGTATGTTCATATTGCCCTCCCAATTACACCTGTGTCTCTCAAGTGAGAGCTTTGCTTCGGGTTTTTAATTACAATCTTGTGTGCTTTCTCTGTACACTCTACATGTGCGTCTGATTGTCCTCGTCTATATCACCCATTACTGAAGTGTTAAAAAATGTTGTTGCTTTTCAGTTATATGAATCTCATTTTCTTTCCTTCTGTGAAGGTAGTAGATTGAGGGTGTCTTGAGAACAAAGTGCTAATGATAACGTTTGGATCTGCAGTTAAAGAGTGGCAGCAGGTTAGAAACAAGTGTAATGCCTTAAAAGTGATGTTCAAAATTTTTACTCTCAACAAACATTACTGACGAAATTTGAGATTATAGTTTTTTTTGATACGGGCCATCCCGTTGTGTAGTAGCAGATCTATATGTATTTTACCGTCTAAAATACAACGTATGTATATCAACGCATTGAAGAAATATCAATTACATCAGGGCTACATGTTTCGGCCGTCAAGCAGCAATCATCAGGCCAATGCAGAACATATACAAGGTACAATATAAGCGTGCACTTTATGGGATCCCATAGAGTGCACGCTTATATTTACCTTGTATATGTTCTGCATTGACCTGATGATGGCTGTTTTATGGCCGAAACATGTAGCCCTGATATAATTGATATTTCCTCAATGCGTTGATATACATATGTTGTGTTTTTGACGGTAAAATACATATAGATTTGAGATTATAAGATTGATTTACACGCAGGACGCATTGAGAGTGTGAGGAAGTTATAAAAGATTGTAGGAAAACTTTAGAGATGGAAATTATTGTGATAATTGTTATTAGATGGAACGATAATATTATAGCAGCATTACGTGCTAGATTAATTTTATTTTCCCCAAGGTATAACCATCAAGTGGCACTTGTAAACACGGTCAAAAACCCTCATGTTCTATAAAGAGCGTGGAAGTACTTTATTGGAAGATCGACCGTCAGTTTCGGAAGCAGGAGTTTGCTTCATGGCTTCAGGCAATGTTAGTTTCATGATCACAAAATTCCGGTTATGAAGTGTGATGAAAGGATTGTTATTATTCAGTTAAGGAGAAATGGATTTGCTGATGTGTGTTACTCTAGTATGAAGTGGCTTTAAAGAACGTGTAATTCTGTAAATTTAAATTATACTTTAGTGCTATGGGAGTTAAGCGTGTGTATTACATATTGTTACAACATCGAAGGAAACTGGTAGTGCCACTGTATTTTAAGCAATACCTCCACATCGAGTGTCTGTCGCTGTGTCTGTTCACTTCACCTCTTCGTATGCCTCAGAATCTTACAAAGTCACATTACGGCACGGGTAAAATAATTTGGTTTACTCTGGAACGGGTAAATCTTACAAAGTCACATTACGGCACGGGTAAAATAATTTGGTTTACTCTGGAACGGGTAAAT
>Ga0123352_10018215_pt1 | contig 11198 bp, 6 predicted proteins | sample TergutLab28metaG_FD_89700 | JGI IMG/M metagenome (GOLD analysis project Ga0123352, IMG submission 89700) | Labiotermes labralis P1 segment gut microbial communities from Petit-Saut dam, French Guiana - Lab288 P1 | ecosystem: Host-associated > Arthropoda: Insects > Digestive system > Gut ... | reverse complement strand
TAATATAGTAAAGGATGAGAAAGGCGACTTGGTTGCAGACTCCCACAGTATTGTGGCTAGGTGGAGGAACTATTTCTCCCAGCTATTCAACATGCATGGGGTTAAGGATGTTGGGCAGGCAGAAATACACACAACAGAACCACTAGTACCTGAGCCAAGTGCCTCTGAGGTTGAGCTGGCTATCAACAAGCTAAAAAGTCACAAATCGCCAGGTATTGATCAAATACCAGCAGAACTGATTTAAGCAGGGGGTAGAACAATTTGCTTGGAGATTTATAAACTTATTCTATTTGGAAGAAGGAGAAACTGCCTGAAGAGTGGAAGGAGTCGATCATAGTACCTATTCATAAGAAGGGGATAAAACAGATTGTAATAATTATAGGGGCATATCACTTTTGCCAACCACTTACAAAATTTTATCCAACATCCTGCTCTCAAGGTTAATTCCATATGCGAAGGAAATGATCGGGAATCATCAATGTGGCTTTCGACACAACAGGTCGACTATTGATCATATATTCTGCAAACGCCAAATACTTGAGAAAAAATGGGAATACAATGAAGAAGTTCATCAGCTCTTTATAGACTTCAAGAGAGCTTATGATTCAGTTAGGAGGGAGGTCTTATATAAGATTCTCATTGAGTTTGGTGTCCATAGAAACTTGTAAGGTTAATAAAGATGAGTCTGACTGAAACATATAGCAGAGTCCGGGTAGGCAAGAATGTGTCTGACAGGTACCCTATTAAGAATGGTTTCAAACGAGACACTCTATCACCAATGCTTTTTAACTTTGCTTTAGAGTTTGCCATTAGGAGGGTTCAGGTAAACTAGGATGCTTGAAACTAAATGGTACACATCAGCTTCTGGCTTATGCCCATGATGTTAATGTACTGGGAGGAAGCATACACACTCTTAAGGAAAATGCAGAAGCTTTAGTAGCTGCTACTAGGAAGATTGGACTGGAAGTAAGTGCTGATAAAACGAAGTACAGGGTCATGTCTCGAGATCAGAATGCAGGACGAATTCACAGTGTGAGGATTGATAATAGTACCTTCAAGAGGGTGGAAGAGTTTCAATATTTGGGAACAACTTTAACAAATCAAAATTCTATTGCGGAAGAAATTAAGAGCAGATTGAGGTCAGGAAATGCTTGCTATCATTTGGTGCAGAATCTTTTGTCTTCCAGGTTGCCATCCAAAAATGTAAAGATCAAGATATATAGAACTATAATTTTGCCTGTTGTTTTGTATGAGTGTGAAACTTGGTCGCTGACATTGAGGGAGAAAAGGAAGCTGAGGGTGTTTGAGAACATGGTGTTGAGGAGAATATTTGGACCTAGGAGGGACGAGGTAACGGGGGAATTGAGGAGATTGCATAATGAGGAGCTAAATGATTTGTACTCCTCACCCAATATTGTATGGGTGATAAAATCGAGAAGAATGAGATGGGCTTGGCATGTGGCGCATATGGGTGAGGAGAGGGGGGTGTATAGGATCTTGGTGGGGAAACCGGAGGGAAAGAGACCACTGGGGAGACCTAGGCATAGATGGGTGGATAATATTAGGATGGATCTCCAGGAGGTGGGATGTGGGTATATGGACTGGATTGGGGTGGCCCAGGATAGAGACAGTTTGCGGACGCTTGTGAGTGTTGTAATGAACCTTCAGGTTCCGGGAAATGCGGGGAATTTCTTGACTAGCTTTAAACCAGTTAGCTGCTCAAGAAGGACTCTGCACCATGGAGTAAGTAAGTAATCTTATCTTACAACTTCCTTAATAATGATAAAATAAATTATGACACATCATTTCAAGACTTTTCATTCAGCAAGTTTGGTGTTGCTGCACTTTCAGTAGTTCACTGGGCCAATATGTTGGTGTTTTTATTACTTGGTAATAAGATGTAGGAATGTGAAGGCATGGAATTCACACAAGTCCATCATGTAGTTAAAATGCGTTTGGTGTTTGTAATGCATAGATAATCAGAGGCCTGTATTTTTACATGGTATAGTAATACTGTGCAGACCAGTATATGATGCAAAGTAATATTGCACAGATACAATCCTGATCACCCCCAAAAAATACTACATATTTTGACAAATTTGTACACTGAATTCTCTGGTTCCTTTCACTATTAAGTGTGCCCAATATATTGTTCTTATGATCATACACATGGATAAATTGCTGGTATGACATCATTACGGTCCTATACAGTAAATGTGTGCACTAACAGAAAGACATAAATTAGAATTCTGTAAAACTGTACTCAAAGTATCATTTCAACTGCACAGTTCAGTAGGCTGGACAGAGGTGCAGTTAGCTAGTAGTTCTTATGCTGTGAGATTTGAGGTTCACATAGCAGTAACTATGAAGATATGTGTATTTTTAGATGTGACATCAAGTAGTGTGATAGTGATTTACCAGCTTGTTGATAAGTAGCTACCAGGCAGTACCATTCTGGTTTCTACAGTCAATATAAATATGATTGTACCTCCTTACCAGTTTCTAAGTACATCGTAGACATGTCCACGGTCATGAATGGTTATGAAGAGCCCTCTTGGTCTCCGATAGATGAGTCCATACTTCTGACAGGCCAAACCAACAGTAGGAGTATACACAAGAGGCATTAGCTGTTCCACATTTTCTGATAAAAAACGGTAAAATAAACGTTCATTGCGGTCCTGAAAGAATAACCAAAAGTGTATTAATGAAACTTTGTGAGCTGGGTACTGCAACATGAGGCCAACAGAATCAGTTGGACTTTTCCACAGATCTTCACTATGCCTTACTTATGGTGAAGTCAGTCTCTTGCAAATTTGTGGAAAACAAAGCATCATCATTCAAACCCTTGCTTAATACTAGGTATATACCATAAGTTTATTCAATGGATACCAGAAGTCTTTCCTCCATGGTAAAGCAGCCATGGCATGAACCTGATCCTCCTCTTCCACCTACTGCTGAGATTAAGAAGGAATGTTGTTGGAGCTTTAGTTCACAGGCCTTCATTAAGCACAGGGACAACTGTACTTGACTTGTGCATCTTAATGTATTTACAGCAAGTTTAGGAAGTTTACAACAGTTATTTTTTTATATGGGTTTCTGTCAGTTGTCTGATTCTTGTATAAGAAATGCCTCAGCAAACAAATATAAAGTGTACTTAGGAACTGTGTTTTTAATTCTTCAAGATCTTTGAATTTTTGTTGAACCTTCAGTGACAAAGGAAAGGTATGTCACACACGGCTATGGAATAAAGTTGTCTGTCATAACATTGCAGCTACATCAAATGATTCCAAGTAAAGAACCACATTACCAATGTCTCATTATGGGCTTGTTCTACACTCTTGAGCACCAAATATGATGATGGGGCTTAACCCCTAACTATGCATCACCACTGACACTGCTGTGATCCATATGGATCCTACACATACCTGCAGGCCCATAAGGTAGATGTATTTGTTGAGGTCCTCTTCGTATCTTTCAACATTAAGGCAGCATAACTCCAGCTGCTCTTCTTGAGTCTTAAACCGTGGAGGAATCAACCCGTGAATTCCCAGCAATTGTCGTTCCTCAAGTGTAAATGCCATTCCCTAGGAACAATAGCAGTTTACTTTGAGTATCATGATACACAAGGAATGTATTATGGTTTAACATAGGTGACACAAGACAGGATACCCGACAGGAATACTGGACTGCTGTAATAGAATGAGAATCAAAGGAGCAGGCTAAATTGCAGTGCATGCAAAATTCAAGTCACACTGTTGGAGACAATGTGCATAATAACTTCCAGAAACGACAGAAAAGGGTATAATCTATAGGCATAATTAATAAGCATCTAATGGAGAGAAGAGAATGAAGAAAATAGAAGTCTGCACAGAGGCATGTTGGAATATAAGAATCATTTATAACCAAATGCCGACTTGCTAAAATGTAGGAATGGTAATCTACTAGCAGTTTGGCAGTTTTTTTTTGTATAGGTGGAAAAGTAATTTTACTCAGCTATCAAATACACATGGGGATATTGATGTTAGGCAGACTGAAATTCATGTGGCTTAGCCACTGATATAACAAGCCTTGTCTAGAGACTTAAGTTCTCATGGTGGTGACTGAAGAATAGTGCCTTCTCAGATGTCACAGCATCTAATGTGGTATAAATTTGTACATTTTGGAGGAATTATGAAACATCAGATTCCTCTGAAATATAAGTAAACTTTTATCAGATGACATGGTATCACATCCCAGCAAACACATTTTTGAACTTATTCTGAGTAATCCTGCTGCGTACATTGTTCATGCAAAAAGAATGAATGATACAGCATTTGTAGAAATCTGTTATGGACACACATGTATTTGTACGAACAGTGATGTAAGAATGATCATAGTTAATTATCATGAAATAGCAGACATTTGAACTTCATACAGAAATTTTATCCAATATTGTAGTGGCAAGGCTAACTCTGTAAGCATACAGAATAATTGGGGACCATTTTTGTGAAGTCTGGTGTAACAGATCAGCTACTGATAAGATATTCTGTAATCATTAAATGCATACTTAAGAATGGTGGGGGTAAAACTGGACAATATGTCAGTAAAAGAGAAGTGCTGTACAACATTCTCAGTTACTGTGGTACATCCATGAGAACAGGTAGGTTAATTCAAATGCATTTCAATTATTACTACAGGTAAGTCCATGTGAGTTTGAATTTTTGGCACATTTCCCACACAGAATGGTTTAAATCAAGATCATGATTTATCACAGCAGCTGTCCAATTTAGCTTTAGATTACAGCATTAGGAAAAAATTGGGAGGAACTTGAATTGAATGGAAGAGAGCAGACATTTTTTGACCAGCTGGACAACTACCAAATTTAAATGAAAGACCTTGTATTATAGAGTTAGATACAGTTATGTATTTTGGCGTATAGATTCTTGGACTCCTGTAACACTGAAATCCAATGTTGAGACTCCATTCAAGACATGGGTTTATGTTAGCAGTTTTCTCTGATGTGTTGGTATGTGCAGGTAAAGGTCTTGTGAAAGGCCATCCACCCGTTAAGGAGTCACATCAAATGTCTAAAAGCATTCAGAACTAATTCTGAATCAAAATAGGCCAGAAATGGATGCTGAAAAGAAGATAACTCCTAAAGCTAGGGTATGCCATATTGTAAAGTGTATGAATGAATTAATGCATTTCAGAATGTAACATTTATTCTCGTGCATGTCTCAGCGCCTTTATATTCATTTAATTTTGGATGCTGATAGTAGTTTATGTCAGATTAATTTAGACTGGAATCAGGTGCAACACAGAACATGTATGTACATTAACGCTGTATACTATACTACAGCACCTGTTTAAGTATACTTTCACCCTCTTCAGAATATTGTGGCAGCGTGTAGCGCATTTCCGTTAAGACTATTGCTCCCATTTTTTAATACAATTAATCGTAAGTTAATACTCCTTTTGGAGTTCATTTACAGATCCATATGGGGCTGGAATTTTGCTGTTTGCTTAATGCTCATTTATCTCGGTAAGCGAACAACCTATCATGAAGGCATAAGTACGTATATATAGTGTAAATGTGAACTACATACAATAAATGTAAGAAACGTGTTTTAATCTCAATATGGAAAGCTGGCACATTTCCAATACTGGTACAATTCCGACCGAACGACGGCTTAATGAATCTTCCCGCTCCGTGATGTTGGTAGTCCTGATAAGGTTGTGCTGCTGTGATGTAGATGGCTTGTTGTAAAATTGCCTTAGTTTTTTTTTTTTTAAATTTCTATTTATATAGCAGTTTGTGTCCCAGAGCTACAATTTGTTTCTTGTGGGAAGGTGAGTATTTGTGTTTAGCTATCTGGCCTATTACAAAACTAATTTTTGTTTGCTGACAGGTAAGAGTTAGATTTTGTCCACGCTTTCCAACATCACTACGTGGAAGGTTTGTGCAACAGTTACCGACAACTTGTGACAGTTTGATATGAATTTACTTCCTCTGCCACACCTCAAGTACATTTTCGACCAGTACAATTTCGAACGAATACTATGCTTTACAACATTCATCTCGACACTAATAATTGGCATCAAGTTAATTTAGCAGAGGTGAATGAACTTAACCCATGAACACCGCAAATAAGACTGCAGGGAATTTGAGGGGTATGAGCCTTTTTAACCAGGCATAATTGCGTTCGCTTCCGAAAGCCCGGGCGTTACGCACGCGTCATGGCTGACGGGCTTTGAACGGGAGAAGTGGCTCACTGTTTTAAAGACCATTATGAGAGAATTCCAATTTTTTAGTAAACTCCACAGTGTGTACAATATGGATGAATTTGGATTTCCATTTGACACACATCGGAAGCTAGAAAGGAAAACGTGAGGTTGTTTCGTTAACAAACTCGCGAAGGTGGGGGGGATATTACCATCGTAGCATGCTGCAATCCATCGGAAATTAATATTCACAGGATGGCAATTTTCAAGGGAGTGAGGAAACACCCAGAATTTTAATATGGGTTGGTTGTCTCCTGTTTCTGCTGCGGATATGCATGACTTCGGGCTATGTTCTTGAAGTTCTCGTTTTGTCATGGCATTTCGCAGTTTGTCTCCGATGTGTGGAACAAAATTGCTGCGGTGGATGTGCTTCTACAGATTTGGAATGTACTGGGACTGTGCCTCTCCCTGAAGATGTCATTCAAAAGAGAAGTTTCTCCCGAGCCACTACGATTCTTCTTCCCGTACACCATTACCTTTCCTGCCATTGTCGCTACTACCTTGACAGCATCGCCATAGTATTTACTTCTTAACGACAAAAAAAGTCAGCATAAAACAGTATTTCGGCACGAGAGAGGCCAAGTGTAAAGGACATCTTACAAACACCTCAAACAAAAACTGCACCCTCGGTCAGCCTTACTTCAGTACAATGTCTAAGAGGAAATACTAAGGATAAAAGAGATCAAAAAGACCAGACGATCAAGGTAAACTCACCCCTACGGTAGAGTACAAGGGCCGAAGAGGTAGTCACTGTTGCGAAAAAATCGCCAGCAAAGGATGACAAGTGTGTTTTTTGCTGCTTAAACTGCTGTAGTTGGATCTCTGAAAATGTGACTTGATTTGTTGCCAGAAATGCAGTGCCCGGTACAACGATATATGTGTTGCAGAGCAGGGGTGAGGACTTCATTTGTGTTTGGTGTCAGTGATCAGAGTTGTTACAGCAAGTAATCATAACCGTACCTACTGAGGTGCATTTAGATCAGTTTTAGAGAATGTAATGTTTGTTCCATACATACCCTAGTAAATATTTTGTGATATTAATTTTACATGTTCATAAAGATATATAGGCCTAGAACATGAGTTCCATACACAACCGGTCATGGCAGCCTAACGAGAAAGAAAAGCACTAAGAAATTAAATGAGACAAGTAGCGTCCTATGTTTGGAGCGTATTTATTTACTTCGTTTATTTGGTACCAACATAACAGCGTCTTAATGTTGACCGCATGTTTATCATATTTCTGAAAAGTTGGCAGTTGCTACGAATACGTAACTGAGCCGTCTAATGTCAAGAATTCTAAATACGCTATAACGTCGCAGACATGTGGCATATTAGTATCGCAGGAGCGTCAACACCACAAACTCGTCTCGTGTGCTGACATTTACCAGGAAACTTTGCCCATTAGAGGGCCCCACACGTTGAAGCTGGCAGGAGTGGTCCATTTAATCCTATCTATTGATCTGGGTAGTGATAATCCGAAAAATGTTTCATCGTGTCGTGGGAAAAACAGGCGGGATTCACATGCACACAACAACTGCTCGTAGATTGTCGCGTTTGTCATTCGCTGACTGAAGCAGTTCGTCCGTTACCATATATCGCTAACAAAGCGTTGATGACCAGTGTTTGTATAAAAGGTCCGGGTTGGTTTTAGGGGAAGAGATGACATATATGGGGATCGGTCAGAAAAAAAGTTTACGCAGCATATATTTCAGATCCAGTAAGAACACTTCAGAACTTACTGATTTTTCATTCTTTTCCATACAGTTCCGAGCACAAGTGATGCATTTATCACACGGTGGTGCAAGTTTGTCTGTTCCCTGTTGGTAGGAATCCGTAACACAACTTTTCCCACCTCGTGACTGTCTTTAATTAATGATCGCCAAGGTTTTGCTTCAACGCCAGAAACACGTAACGTAATCATAGCTCGATGATGAATTTCCCTGTTATCTGTAACGACGAAACTGTACGCTATGTAAATTTATTTTCTGACCAACCCTAGTACAAGGCAGAAGACTAAAGATACGGAAACACCAGCTCTGATTTGTCGTAGTAGCCATGTTGACACAGCATTGACTCATAGGCGTAAATGGGAAATTGGGATTAAGGAAGGAGTTCCAACGAGCGTCTCAGGAATCATACACTTCGATCTACTGTGCTATTACGGGAATATATGTGACGTAAACTACAAAATCGTGAATGCGCGATGCAATTTCCTATTCGAAGAAGTACCAGTAACCTATTTCCCACGGCCGATTTCTGCACTCTATGAGGCAAGAAGTGTTTGATTTTGCGGAAGTTGACCTTGTATACTAGGCTGAACTGCTTTAAAACTTTCATTACTCATATTTCCTTCCATGCAGGGTTCCATCATCTAAATCATTTTCAAACTAAACCAGGAAATTTAATGATCCGTATTTACTGCATGCCTTCAGGCAACAGATCTGGTGCGACGTTTCGTTTCTGTGTGCCTCAAACAAATACCATCTCCGTGTCATGACGAGATTATAAACAGTGCTGGAATCAGAAATCCCAAGAATGCCTTAGAGGGGTAGACAGTTTCTAGCAGGTGCTGATTTTCCCAGCTTCTTAAACACTTGACTCGACTGAATTTAACTAAGACCAACCAACTCTTGCTAACTCCTACAAGTTTTCATCTGACCAGCCTCCATGGTTCATTCTCGCCATCACAAAAGCTCGTTACTGGATTTAACGAGCCAGTTAACCCTGTTGATATTTTCATAGTACATTTCTCAAAGACTGGTTTCAAAATGATCCACTTACGCGCAAATTTACAAGCGGCCTCTTCCACGAGGTTTTCCAATTAATATGTATGTACCTTATAGGTGTTCAGTCCATTTCGTTTTCTTTATTTAACCTGGTAACCCAAGCGGTGGTGAAGAGTACAGATGTGCCTAAATTTTCTACAAATATCGAACAGATTCTTTCGCGTGTCCGTGGAAATTTGAAGAGCAAAATACGGTCTTGGAGCCTTCCATAATTAGTAATTACTGTATTATTATAATTAATGCCTATTATAACTACTGTATAATTAATGCACATTATAATATTTCTAATGAATTCCTCCCCGAGGGATGCGATCATCAGGAAGAAAATGTGTAAGTAACTGGGGCTGCTACTACTTCCTGTTTGAAAAGAAGTGTAAAACGTTTTGTCCAATGTCACGTATTCACCCAGTCACCTCCAGGCCGGCACCCCAATGATAAATATCCAGTCAACTCTTCGTACGGCTCCCGATTTGTGTAAAAATGTTTCACTCGCAGTATTATTTGATTGCAAAATTAATTCGTATACAATTTGTACGCAGTAATATATGTGTGTGTATGTATACATACACACATATTCGATTTTCCGCACCCGTCCAGACCGGCCCTGGGGCCCAAAACACAGCCATAAATGAACTATAAATATAGGTATTCCACCTAGCCTCCTACACAATGGGTACTGGGTCTTTGTTGGGGCATGGCGTTGACCAGCCCCCCTCTAGCGCCGAGGCTAAAGAAAGAGGGGAGCTACACCTACACTTCCCCTCTGGGCTTGTTCTGGGGGTGAACTTTACCTTATAAAGACTCTGGTCGGGCAAAAAGAAATAGAAAAAATGGGACTAAGATGCAAACAATATGAAAAACATTGCTGCGGCACATGTAAAGAATGTTCTACGCTTCAGGAATCACTGTTCTGAACACTGAAGGCATTCCCTCCTTGTCCCTTTAAAGACTAAAATTACTTTACATTTCTTATACTGATTCGCATTTGAAAGAGTAGACAGCTTTACATACTTTGGTTCCAGATTATCCAGTAATAATAATTTTGGAATAGAATTAACGGTGAATATTTATTATGGCAAATAATGTATTGCTGACGATTGTATACGACTCGCTGACATATATATATATATTACTTGGTCCATCGTCTCATTTTTATGAAGCCCAGTCAGCGACTGACAATAGCTCTATCTAAGAGGTCCACCAAAGTAATCGAATTCCTTGCCTGAAAACGGAAACAGCCGGGTTCCGAAACGTCGTGCTTCACAAAAAATTAGACGATTGACGAAGTCCCAAAAAGAGTAAGACTGTCAGGAACTTAAGATCTAGCCCATTAAGGCGGAAAATAAAGGTCACGCTGTACAAGACAATGTACCAGAGACTGGGTGCTGAACAGAAGAGGTAGGGGGGTTGTTAGGTGCATCTGAAAGTAGAGTGCTGAAGAAAATCGTTGGGCCTATTAAGGATGGTGAAGTGAAGCGATTACCATATAACAGACACTTTTATACGTGTACTGTTTAAAGAATCACATGTTACGGTAATGGTGAAGACAGCCAGGCTTAGGTGGAGAGGCCTCGTTATCGGAATGACAGTGAAATGCCAAAAAACGAATTAATAATCATAACCCAGAGGGTAAGAAGAGAGTAGCAAGGCCCAAAGCAAGATATGAATAATGACATGCGAATGGCAGGTGCTAGAAATTGGAAGATGGAAACTAAGAAAAGTTGGATACCGAAGAATCCTGGAAGAGGCGAAGGACCACCTTAGGGCTGTAGTACCACTAAGAATGGTGGTGATGAGCGTGATCATTATTTTACGCATATTCAGTGCGTAGCGCACAAAGAGCACTGCACTTCCATTACAAAGGCCGGTGAGTTCTGTGTACGGAAATAACAGTTATTTACTCTGCGAATCGCTGTCGGTATAGCGACTGACTACGGGCTGGACGGTCCGGGATCGAATCCCGGTGGGGACGAGATTTTCCGTCCGTCCAGACCGGCCCTGAGGCCCACCCAGCCTTCTGTAAAATATGTACCGGGTCTTTCCCGGGGGTAAAGTGCGGCCGGGGCGTGCTGCTGACCACTCACCCCCTTCTAGTGCCGCGATCATGGAAGAGTAGAGCTATACCTCTACCCACCCTCTGGGCCACACCGG
>Ga0123352_10018213_pt1 | contig 11200 bp, 9 predicted proteins | sample TergutLab28metaG_FD_89700 | JGI IMG/M metagenome (GOLD analysis project Ga0123352, IMG submission 89700) | Labiotermes labralis P1 segment gut microbial communities from Petit-Saut dam, French Guiana - Lab288 P1 | ecosystem: Host-associated > Arthropoda: Insects > Digestive system > Gut ... | reverse complement strand
TGCGATACCGGAAGGAAATAAGTCCGAAATAGACATACAGTTATTCAGTTGGTTCCCTTATACGTCACCAACCCACTGTGACAAAGTAAAAGAAGCTGTGTTGCTGGATAGATGGAACTCTGACGGTGAGTTCGTTCTTAAAGTAAATTTGTTCCCTGATAAAGTTCCCAAAACTTTCCATAATTGCTCTACGAAAGTAATTTCTTTCATTAACCCGCCCGCAGTAATGGAAAACTCCGAAAAACTTTACACGGGGATTGAAGTAAATTTCGTTGAGCTTATAATAAAGAGATTGAAATTGACGGCACAATACAACGTGTCACCAAAAACGAAAGAATCTTATTATCGAATGTTCTTGCACACTATTGGAAAACTCGAACCCGCGTCTTCAGACATTGCTATTGGTGTTCTTCCTTTAGATTTAAGTACTATTCAAGTTGCTGAAGCCACATTTCCTTACTTTCATATGAAAATTTCGTGGCATGTACCATGTCCAAATCCAGCTCCACGTTGGAAATCTATATATAAGATTTTCGGATCTCCTGTTTGGAAATGTTTCGGTGCTGCTGCAATTCTGGCCGTCATTATAATGTGGTTATTGGCAAAATACGAGACGGAAATTCATGTTAGTGAATCCGAAAATTATAAGACCATAATTTATTGCATACACAATGTGTGGGCCGTACTTACTGGAGTATCTGTGCCACAGAAACCGATGTCACATAGTCTCAGAATATTCTTCACAGCTTGGGTTTGGTTCTCGGTTGCCATGACAACTGTGTACCAGGGCTACTTCTTTGGCCTCCTAGTAAATCCTGGATTTGACAAAAGTATAACAACACTCAAGGACCTCATTCAGTCTGGGACAGATTACGGATACCCTGCCGAAGTGGACACTTTAATAATTTCGGACCCTGCATACAATATTATCGCGACAAATCGAAAGATATGTAAGTCAATCTATAAGTGTTTACAGCGTGTTATAGAACGTAAAGATTTTGCTACAATATTAGACAATTTTCACGCAGAATATTTCAGAGCGAGATTATTATTTCATAACATTCATTGGCGAATTTGTACTTTACAAGAAGATGTAATAATGCTTAAAATATCGCTGTACATGGCGAAAGGAAATCCACTTCTACATAGATTTAATGATATTATTACCCATATGTTTGAAGCTGGTTTGTATGAAAAGTGGAAGAATGATTTCATGTCAAGTTCAAGATTAGATGATCATCCAATTGATGATGATGATACCAGATTTTCAGACTTCACAACGAATGAATTAAACACTGATTACTCACCAATTTCACTTGTTCAATTAAAGGTTGCATTTCATATACTTCTAATAGGACAAATTATCAGCACTTTCGTTTGGTTAGTAGAGGTTCTGTGTTATAGAGCCCTATTTACTGCAGCAACTAGCACTACTCTGTACAGGGCACAACGTGACCATTATGTTGCCACAAGTTGACCAACAATTTAGGAATAAATCTCACTGATTATATTTTGCAGATAAGGGAACATAAAACTTCCACTCTTAAAATATACATGTACGAACACATAAAATCCAATGTGTTTGATTTACGTTCAATAATACCGTACATTCCCACACGTGTTTAACATTTTAAAGACAGTGGTAGCTGCATGTACCAACTGTTGGAACATTAACATAAACATGCACTGTGCCTAAATAATGCATGTGTTTGTTTCGTTAGATTCTGAAATTAAAGATAGGTCAGTTTTCTTTGCTATAATTACAATAACTGTTTGTAATAGGAACGAGATATTTTCTGTGAGATGCGAAATGAATTTGTAAGTATTAATTCAACGAAATTTTACGTTTTTAAGAATTTACATAATCAGCTGTTGGCCCATGTTTATCTCTCACGGCGTGCCTCATGATGGCTTTGATATAATTTTTCCCAAGTTTCTTCGAAATTATTTCTTACAGCACCTGGGATGACCGCCTTGTATAGGAAGCCACAGTTAGTATAAGATGGTATGATTGGCAAGAGTGGAAATAAACAAGACCATCTTCATTTTCAGTTTATAATATTTTGGAGAATAATTCAAAACATTAAATTCAATTCCTTATTACTTGCCTCAATAATATACCTTTGCTAAAAATTACGCTTTTATCATACGCAGTCATCCATTACGACCTATAAATTATTCAGACTGTTTCCAGATGGTTTGTGTAACAATGGATATAATATTATATTAACTGTTGATTTATAAATTTAAGCAATAAAGTCCAGCATTAATATTGGTGTTATGCAAAGACCAGAATCAACTTCGAATGTGACAAGATAACTTCCTTTAGCCTCATTATAACCACTAATATTTCACGTCATTCAGATTGGCTGGAACAAAGCTAAGAATTCAGGACGGTTATAATAAGAAACCCCTGAAGTAAAGCTCGTAATATCCGGATCGTGCAAAGCAAGGACACCGATCTTAATAAGGAAATTATCTAGGTTACTGAAAATGGCCCTGCGAATTGACAGTCAGTACTTAGCTGCACATTCTGCATTGGACTTTAAATCTTTTTCTTAGGTTCAACCAGAGACGACAGGTCCTTATTTAAGCTGTATTGAAGAGATTCATGACACATTGTTAGAAAACAGTACACAATATTCCCTCTTCTCTGTATTCGGCATGTTGCCCTTCCTTTATTCTTCCTTTCCTTTTGTTTTTCATTTTATTTATATTTACTTCTCCTTTATAAAGTTTCTCTGTGACATGCATTGCTTCAAACATATCAATTTATGTCAGAAAAATTCTTTTTTAAATTCATATACATATATGTATTAAATAATAATATTTGTTTCGTCGTCGCTGAATTATGGGAAGGATATTTTTGGTAGTAAAAATATTGTGGCCGATAACACCTACGAAGCAGGATACTTTACGCTCTCCACATCTCATTTGACAGCAGCATTTCTCTTTCTGCTTCTTGGAAGTTATTTGAGCTTTACTGTCCTTATTGTAGAGCTTGTATATGGCAGGTCACTTGGTCGTACAAAATATAGTGATTTGTAAACATTACAAATTACATTCGTATATTTAAGCAACTTCATGTCTGAAAGTACTCAATGTCTGTATTATTAATGGGTGAAAATTAAATAAATATTAAACTCTTATTCATACGCAGTCTTTTGTAATTTTTTAAGAGACTTGGATGGCGGGACACTTGGTTGTTTTAATTCAGTACACGGAAGAGTATCGGGCTATACAGTACGCTGTAATTAACTTACTGAACACCTTGAATATGGGGGAAAATGTTGACTAGTTGGAAAGCTGTCAGTTTTTTCAAAATTGAATTTGTTCCATGGATTTATTATTTCCTTTAACTTTGTTACTTTACTTGAAGACATTCTGAAGCTAATTTTTAATGTGTAAAAAATTTCTCTGCTTAATTAAACTATAAACAATTAATTAATTATTTATACGAACATTTTTAAAACACAAAATTATAGCCTGCGATATTAGAGCAATTAGAGAATCATAAATTGATAAGGATATGAGCGGAAGTAAACATTCTGAAGGATTTAAATCTTTTATTTTCCAATAGAAACCACCTACCAAAATTTCGTTCATTTGAAAAAGAAAATTTGCTGAATTATTTAATTTACTGAAAAATGAGCCTGTGTCTAGATATATAAAATACTAAAACCTCGACCTCAGGCTGAAAATCGTCGTTGAAAGCCTCATAGTGTTGGTATATAAAAGAAATTTCTCACCCTCTCTAGAACCCCAAACTTTAGTACAATATTTCCTTCACCCCCCAATTCCAAATTGATCTCTAACCTAAGCGACCTAAATGTAGCTCCCATTCCTGCACAATACTCCTTTCACAACAGTTCTAATATTATCCTGTGCTCCATGGTCCCTTCTTTAAAGTTAAAATATTAATTATATGCTTTAGGCTCTCAAAATTCCCTGAAATCACAAAACGACTGCACGCACGTTCTTCTACTCAGTCAAGTCTCTCAGTACAGTAAACAAGAACTTCCAGTAAGGTTTAAAGTTGCAGGTTGTGCAGCCAGCGAAACCTGATTATAAAACGCCCGTGAAGAGCTGTAAGGTATAACACTATATCAGTGCGCAATACACTGTGCAGAGTTTGTTTCTGTCAATGCCACATAAAGCAATTGGAAGACTGGCCGTGTGGCTCCACCAGTTCTTTACCTGCGTAGCAGATTTATTTGTAGTGGAGAGACAATAATAAAATTAATTGTTTCACTCAAACACAAAAATATTTTGCCTTATTGGCGACAAGATTTGTTCGATAGACCATCATCAGGCCATCTTTACAAGACGTTCAGTACCCTGAATATAATATGCAGTACATGTTGCCTGTTCTAATCTTCTTCTAAAGATGGTCTAATGAAGGTCTAACGAGCGAAACTTGTCGCCAAAAAATTAAAATAATACATTGATTTTATATTTATAGAGTTTTGTGTGTGCCTGAAACAAATAATTGTATTATTGTCTGTTAAAACCGCTAGATGTCAACAGTTAAGCAACTCCGTGACTTGGTTGCAATAATCCCGAGGAAAATGCATCCCGTACCTATGGAATAGGAGACGTATTGCGCTGGAGTCGCCTGGATGCTTTGGAGGAGAGAAAACTGTTGCCTTTATCAGCAATCCAAGTTCGATCCCTCTGACCTTCTCAACTTAACCTAGGTCCACCAAACACATAACATTCACAAGACAAAGGCTTCCATGCCACCGTAAGATTCGAACCCCCAGCAGGCGAGCGGCCGCCGACCCACTCCTTAGATCACGCTGGCACCGGGAAAGGTGACGTATGGTTTACGTCGCATAATTATGGGAGTGTTTAAAATGCTTAAAATATTACCATACAGCCTACAACCATCCCTATTAACAAGAAAGCCAGATCCATTCTTAATGAGTGTTGAACGATCTTCTAATAATATCACTTTCGGTGACACGGGTGGGCACACAATTGATCTGCGTCGTAGACTAATACCTGTTACAGTAACTAAAGAGTAAAACTAAATAATAACTAACAGACCTCAAGTTTAAACTCATTCTTCATTCGCTCATCTGGGTGGTTGGCTTATACCCCACAGAACAATCAACCAACAATATTCAAGAAGGGTTATATATGAGATATTATATATTACTTCATTCAGCAAATTTTCGTTTTATGATTTTTAAGAGAGGCATCCCTTTGTGTTTTATTTGATCAATATATTTAGTGTAAAATCATATAATTATAAAATTATATAGTCATACACCACCCTCAATTAATCAGACGTGTTAATTTTATTTCTACCTTCATGTTTCGGCTCGTATAAACAGCCAACTTCAGGGTAGTCCTCAAGATGGTTTGTATGTACAGTTGTTGGTGGTTTGAAAGTTACGACATCTAGCATTACAAATAGCAGTTAAAATATTCGTTGTAATTCTATATAAAATTCATTATTAATATAAAATTCAGATGTGACGTTTTACATATTGAGTGTTGAGCATAATAATAAAATTGCTTTTCGTGTTTCTGGAATTTCTGCTGTTGAAATCTTTTGGTGACCTTTCTGAGCGTGAATTGTTCTTTGTATGGTCAGTGTAGATTCGCCGTGGTGACAATGGCATTAAGACTGTAGTCGTTTAAGTTTCCTATGGCTGTGTAGAAATATCGTATTTTTAAAAAGAAATAGTTGAGAATATCGTTTATTGTATGGGGATTGTGGTCCTTAATCTGTTGTGATTTTTACAAGGAAATAAATATGGCTGCCTTTCATATATATATGGTAATATTTTTCTAGCTTTTTTGTTGGAATCTAAATTGTTTTTGGGATGTGATGCACTTCTGTGAGTGTCTGAGTGGTACTAACCTGTGGAAGAGATATTCTGTTATGAATAGTGTCTGTCTTATAATTTCTTCAATGTTAACAATTTTCTCACATAAATACAGAGCACCAAAAAATGTACATACCAAACACTCTGAAGACTAGCCTAAAGATGGCTCTGTGTACGACAAACAACATTTAGCTAGAAATACAACTAACACTTCTAACAAATTGAGAGTTGTGTACGGCTGTATAATTTTATAATTTTACGCTATTTATATATTTCTTTTATGGCTAAATTTGCTGTAAATTTCTTTACTTCTTTGAGTCCAGATAAAAGAAATTCTCGAAAAAATTTCACAAATTTAGCAATTTCCCACTACACTATTATAGTCAAAATTTCTGTTACATTTTTTTTATCATTCTTATTTCATTTCTGCAAAGAACTTTTGAACTTAATTACTATTCCCGTAGGTACAAATTTAAAGGCACAACGTCGAACATTTCTGTCATCACCATGTTTGTAATTTTAAATTATATCCACATATTCCTTCATCAGTATATTTGTTATTTATTTCCTAGTCAAATTTCAGGATCCTAATTACTGTACGAGGATTTCTCCATTGAATTAATTTTGAGGTCAAGCATCACGAACATTGGCCTTGTGGTTGTTAGACACACACAAACACACAAACACACACACACACACACACACATATATATATATATATATATATATACATATATATATATATACACACACATAAACACTTTAAGATGATAACAGGTACAATCGAATTCGAACAAACAATTTTGAGTGAATTTGTTCTTGAAGGGGAAAAAGGAGGTCAAATAGTCCTAACGTTGTCAAGTCTGCTAAATGAGGAGGGGGCGCCAATGACCCACTCATTACAGTATTATCCAATACAGTAAAAGAAAAGTAAAACCAATTAATAATTCATAGAAACTTTCAGTACCATAAACACGTCTTAATTGCTAGGTTAAGTTCATTATATGATATATATTCCTTTTGAAAACTTCAAGGGTTTGCGCACCATTAATAGATAACGAACTAAATTACATTTAGGAATTATGTTACATCAGACTACGTTGTCAGCTTTTGTTATCAAAAGAATTATTCATTCTAGTGACTAGCGACGAACTTATGGATTATTTCATCATCACTGGATAAACACTGTGTGAATTAGTCGCGCAATTTACCAAATAGAGAACATCAATTAGTGGATTGCCTGCAAATGGTTTACTTATCGGCACATCACCTACATGTTTCTAATTAATTTACACTCTGTGTATGTATACATATATATATATATATATATATATATATATATATCGAATTTACTTGAAACTTCCCTTGAGTTTGTTACAAAGAAGCACAGTTTTCACATTGGTATAGAGAGTAAAGTTAAGAAAACACAATACTATTGTTGCAGACTAAAGAACAAAGAGAATAACGTGGCAAGTAAAAAACTTGGAAAATTATATGACAGGTATGAGTTCTGAGAGAAAAAGAGTACAATTACTGGAATGCAGTCAGGAAGAAATATTCAAAAACGCCTAGATAAAATATGAGTCAGATAGTACTGCAGCAAATTAGGAAATGAATCCACTTCCCGACTTTGATGATGATGACCAATGTGTTGAAAATTTATTACTATCGTCATTATTATTATTATTAATATTATTATTATTATTATACGATATGGCTGTGTCTTCTCACAGGTCTTTTGTGCCCGTTACTTCTTTTGAACCAGCAGTGATCCTCACCGCTCACGCTTCAAGCTTCACACTGCAGTACTTTCCGTATTATGTGTGATGTTCCAAGTATAGCTGTCTTTTGTAGTGAATCTATCGAATGCTTTCCTGGTACAGCTTCCAAATTTTTCCTTAAGATTCTCGTTTCTATTCCAGTTGCTCCAATTATTTCTGGTATAATCGTAGATTTCAGGTTCCATACTCGTTGCATTTCTATACATAAACACTTGCATTTTAATTATTATTATTATTATTATTGATTTTAAGCTTTCGCCGTATCCTATATTTTCACTTTTGGGTAATTCCCCGGAGTCTGAAGCGCCGGGAAATTATCCAAAAGAAATCATATTACATTATTATTATTATTATTATTATTATGTACATAAACTGCAGATACTTCAGTGGTCGAGATAATCTGTATTGTTGACTTGAAAACTTCTTTCTCTCAGTAAACTCAGTTCGTCTTACAGAATTAAAATTTTGAAGGAAATTGAAGGAATTTAAATATTTGAACATAAATATCCGCAATTTTTTAAATTACTTGTTCATGAAATTCAAACAATATTCTTATGACCAATAAAACAAAAAGTTTCCAGTCTTGAAGTTCTACCTAAATGATTCTATCTCGAATTTGAAAGTTTTTTATTTATCGGCTAAAGTGGGTGAGCAACTGCAAGGCTACAAACAAAGAAACTAAGAAAAACTGCTATCTAATATTTTCCCTTCACATACCCACAAATGTCCAAAATGTTCATATTCAAATTTCTGTTCCATCTACAGGAAAATGCAACTAACTACAGTAATGATATTCTGGGAATCTCTCGGAATATTACTTCTCTCCTTGACGATGAACAATTTGGAACTACTAACAGCTTGGCAACGCGATATTGTGCTATGTGTTCATAAAATCGTACTTCGACATTTGTTACCAAGAAATTCAATCCGCATTTCCCTGCGGCCTGTAGACCACAATGTCACTTCTCCCACACTCAAAAACACACTTCTTCAAGAATATAATTTCAATATGGTTGACACCTTTCTCCGATTAGTAACCGAGGGTGCACAATGCTCTGTAGAATTGTCCAGAATTGGAGCCACACAACCCCAAATAATCAACAAATATTTCCTCAAACATGACAGTTATATAATTTTCACTGGAATTCAGAGAGAAGAAACTGACATAATATGGAGTGTGAGCGAACAGTTGCAAGAGTTACAGAATGCAGATTCTTGGAATTGCAGGGCGCGTTTTGTTGTTGCGACATCAGTTCATATCAATGCGCCTATTCAAAAACTGACCTTCAAAATTCTTGAAGAAATGTGGAAATACTACAGTGTCATGGATGTGCTGATAGTAATATGTGTAAGTAACTTTAGATTTAATGACACTGTTATGGACAGTGCGATACCGGAAGGAAATAAGTCCGAAATAGACATACAATTATTCAGTTGGTTCCCTTATACGTCACCCACGCACTGTGACAAATTGAAAGAAGCTGTATTGCTGGATAGATGGAACTCTGACGGTGAGTTCCTTCTAAAAGTAAATTTGTTCCCTGAAAAAGTTCCCAAAACATTCCATAATTGCTCTACGAATGTAATTTGTTTCATTAACCCACCTCCAATAATGGAATCTTCCTACAATAATTACACAGGGATTGAAGTAAAAGTTGTTGACATTATATTTAAGAGAATGAACTTGACGGCACAATACAACGTGTCACCAAACACGAAAGATTCCTATTATCGAATGTTAATGCAGACTGTTGGACAACTCGAACCCGCTTCTTCAGATAATGTTATTGGTGTTCTTCCTTTACATTCAAGTACTATTCAAGTTGCTGAAATCACAATTAATTACGTTTCTATGAAACTTTCGTGGTATGTCCCATGTCCAAATCCGACTCCACGTTGGAAACCTATATATAAGATTTTCCGTTCTCCTGTTTGGAAATGTTTCGGTGCTGATGCAATTCTTGCCGTCATTGTAATGTGGTTATTGGCAAAATACGAGATGCAACTTCATGTCCGTGAATACTAAAATTATAATACAATAATATATTGCATATACAATGTGTGGGCCGTACCTACTGGAATATCAGTGCCACAGAAACCAATCTCCCTTAGTCTCAGAATATTCTTCATAGCTTGGGTTTGGTACTCGGTTGCCATGACAACTGTGTATCAGGCCTACTTCATTGGCCTCCTAGTAAATCCTGGATTTGAGAAAAGTATTGAAACTACGAATGACCTAATGCAATCTGGGATAGAGTACGGATATACTAGTGATATCGATGCTTTAAAATTGTCGGATCCTCTCTACGAAATTATTGCTACAAATCGAAAGATATATATGTCCGTCTATAAGTGTTTACAGCGTGTTATAGAACGTAAAGATTTGCTAAAATATTAGACAATTTACATGCAGAATATTTCAGAAGTAGATTATTATTCCAAAACATCCATATGCAGATTTATACTTTACAAGAAGATGTAATAAAATTTGGTTTACCGCTATATATGGCGAAAGGAAATCCACTTCTATATAGATTTAATAAAATTATTACCCATATATTTGAAGCTGGTTTGTTTGAAATGTGGAAGAAAGATTTCAGGTCTAGTTCAAGATTAGATGATCATCCAATTGATGATGATGATACCAAATTCTCAGATTTCACAACGAATGAATTAAACACTGACTACTCACCATTTTCAATTTTTCAATTACATGTTGTATTTTATGTACTTCTAATAGGACAATTTATCAGCACTTTCGTTTGGTTAGTAGAGGTTCTGTGTTATAGAGCCTGCATTACTGCACCAACTAGCACTACTCTGTACAGGGCACAACGTGACCATTAATTTGCCACAATGTGACCAACAATTTAAGAAAAAAATCTCACTGATTGTATTTTGTAGTTAAGGGAGCATACACAATTCTACCCATAAAATATTCATTTACGACCACTTAAAATCCAAAGTGTTTTGATTTACGTTCAATAAAACCGTACATTCCCACACGTGTTGAACATTTTTAAGACAGTAAGAGCTTCATGTACCAACTGTCAGAATATTAACAGAATTCGCACTTTGCCTAAATATTGCATGTGTTTGTTTCGTTAGATTCTGAGACTAAAGATGGATCAATTGTATTTGCCATAATTACAAAACACTCTTTGTAATAGAGATGCGATATTATCTGTAAGATGTGAAATGGATTTTTAAATGTTATTTCATTTAACTTCACGTTTTTAACAATTAAGCATAATCAGCTGTTGGCCTGTTTGTATCTCACGACGTGCCTCATAAAGGCTTTGACATAATGGTTCTCAAGTTTCCTTTGAAAATACGTCTTACAGCACAAGGAAGACGCCTTATAGAAGAAGCCACAGTTTATGTAACTTGGTAATAATGGCAGCAGTGAAAATAAACAAGGCCATCTTCATTTTTAGTTTATATCAATTTAGAGAATATTTCTAATGATTAAATGCAGTTACTTGGTTTATGCTTCTATAATAATTCTTTGTCAATAATACACAATTTATCGTACACACAAACATCCATTACAACAAATACGAATACATTAATCAGACTATA
>Ga0123352_10018211_pt1 | contig 11200 bp, 7 predicted proteins | sample TergutLab28metaG_FD_89700 | JGI IMG/M metagenome (GOLD analysis project Ga0123352, IMG submission 89700) | Labiotermes labralis P1 segment gut microbial communities from Petit-Saut dam, French Guiana - Lab288 P1 | ecosystem: Host-associated > Arthropoda: Insects > Digestive system > Gut ... | reverse complement strand
GTTACCTGTGTTTCGCTGCCATACATAAGTGATGGTCTAGCTACAACTTTATAAAATATCATTTGGGTATCTGTACGGGTTTTCTTTAAGTGCTTTCTGATAGTGCTGCATATTCCTTGGAATCTGTTTATTTTTTTGTCAAAATCTGGTTCACTGTCTGAACTCGGTTTGCATCCCAAATTAATTAATTGTAAATAACCAAGAAAATTTTGAAACAAATTAATCTGTACTTTTTGTTAATACAAGGAATAAGCACCATCTTCATAGATCAATTGCCAGTGTTTTGTGTTTCAGAAAAGTTCATTCTGTGCTGGCATCAAGATGTTGAACAGTTTACTACTCTCTCTCAAATCTTAGGAATTAAAATGCACAATTTAACACAGCATTAGAAGATACATGCACAATCCTGTTGTTCCGTTGTTGGATTTTTGGTGTGTGAAGAACAATTCATTATACCTTGTATGAAATGTTTATAGAATTATTTCCTATTCTACTAATTATGTAAATTTTCCACATTTTTACAGGTATGAGGAGACGTATTTCACACGTCTCCCAACAACAAAACAAGAGCGCCACAGGGCTCACAAAATGACCACTCTTGGTACCTTAGGGGATGAACTTACCCGCTTCGGCGATCTTCGTGCTCTTGAAGGAGGTGCAGGCGCATCAGGGTCTTCAGGGGGTACCAAGAAAAGAAAGCATTTTAAAGGCAAGAAGTGTAAGTACTGCCATTGTTAAGGAGTTCATAGTTTGTAGTGTTTAATAGGTAAGTGTATAAGTGAATTGTTATACAGAGCAACATTAAACATTACCATTTCCTGCACTTCCAGCTTTCAAGAAGAGGAGATTCCACTGAGCACTGAGACATGTGTTAATATCATCATTTACAGCTGCTGCATTTCATTTGGACCTTTGTCCCAGTTAATTAACGTCGTCGTGCAGTTCAGCATAGAAGATAAGGAAGATAATGTGGTGAATAATAGTCAGAAGTCATGTTGAAAAGTGGGACCATTCCAGAGAACTGCCAGAACTATGGTGCATTTAATTCTGTTCATTGTATTTATTACATTTTACATGACAAACCGGCAGTTTTGTGTCCTTTATAGTTTGGGGAATCTCGTTGAATTATTTATATTTATAATCACAGTAGGATACTCTTGTAAATAGGATCTGGCAGTCCTCTTTCATTATAACCCATTTCTAATGATTCCTGCATACTTGAATTTACTGTGTACTGAATTCTTTCATTTCGTGTCTGAAAGACAGCTGGCAAAATAACCAGTCCTTATGCCTGGAAAGAATTTCCCTTATAATTCTGCAGTTAAAATTCTTACTCGTAAAATAGAATGCAGAAACTATTTCCACCAATTGATAAGAATAATCAAATGCCAGTCAAACATCCCATCAGCAACATGCCGAGTAAAGAAGGACTAACCCACCCACTTGTCAAAATATACTGACCGGACGTACAGGTCGTACTTGTACAGGAATGTGATGTTCTTGTACCAATATTCACATCACTTCCATTAGCACATCCATTTCTCACAGTTCTTTCCTTACAATAAACAATTCATCACCATTACTGCATATAACTCACACAGTGCATCAAGTTTTATTGTTAAGTCCCTTCTCTTGGTTATAAATCACAAAGTTTCACGGCAATTTATCATGCCTTGCACCAGAGGAAAAAAAAAATGTGAATATATATTAGACCAGGGGTGTGGATTTGTGGCACACGGCACAGTACTGTAGTTTACTGACCTGAAAACACTTCCCAGTTATTACTGTGGTGTTACAGTACTGTAACAAAACAGGCAATATAATACTGTAGCATGCTGTGATTAGTGTAATTTAAATCACTTTTTAAGGTTCACTTTTAGCCATGCCACTTTCATTCCAGATGCATTATTGATAAAGTTCATTTGAAGAATCAGTATTGCATTGATATGCTGGTATACCTACATACATCATGACAAATTTGTTGTTGTCATTTCTTTATTAAACATACTACTTCATTTCACAGTTTACATATTGTATGTGTGAAATTTGATCAGTATGTTTACCTGTCAGAAATACTTAATACACTCAATTATTATACCAACCACTGCAGATATATAAAATTTATAAAATTTTACACATTAAAACATTAAGAACGCTCCGACATGTTACGGTCCTAAGACCATCATCAGGGAGCTATATATTCCTTGCTAAAGTCACACTAGAAATAGTCACAGATTAATTTCACTGTACCAGTTGGGTGTTGTGGCAGCATGCCGTGTTGTGTAATGTTATGTTGCGAAGAGTGCCCTGCTACGGATGTGCATTTTGTGCTTCGTTGCAACACAACGAAGCACAGAATGCACATAACATTACACAACACGGCATGCTGCCACAACACCCAACTTGTACAACAGAATTAATCTGCGACTATTTCTAGTGTGACTTTAGCAAGGACGATACAGCTCCCTGATGATGGTCTTAGGACCGAAACATGTCGGAGCGTTTTTAATGTTCTAATGTGTAAAATTTTATATATGTGCAGTGGTTGGTGTAATAATTGGAGTAACTCGACAACATGCACGGTGTAACAATGAAAATACATGGTATACATTTACTTAAACAGTCGTGTAACACACTTGTGCCAGTAATAATGCTAGGATCAATTATCGGGAACATTTCATTACTACTTAACAGCTTACTTAATTTTGTAGGAGTTTATCTACACCCTTGCATGTTCAAAATGTACATACAGTTTAGTGGGAAATACGATGGACCTGTCATCACTGAAGGTGGCATCACATACAGTGTGCTACAGTGCACATGTTCAGGTTGGGTGAATTTCCTTTCACTTGGTTCCAGGTTGTTATGTATTTATAAACCAAGCATTTTATTTGTTTTTTAAAATACAGATGGCACAGATAACAGAATTTGTAGAGGGAAACAGCTGCAACTGGGAAAATGTGTTGACAGAATTCGCTTGAACAGGGTTCCGAAAGAAAATCTTAAAATATTAGTGAAAAGGAGAAGAGGTTTGAGAGGGCATTTGAAAATGATTGAAGGGTTCTGTTTTTTAAATGTCTATAGCAGGGCTTGGTATGTCTAGACTTAGAAATGATGATGATGATGATTTGTATTTGAGCTGTGACATGTAGGCTTCTGTACATGGAAGTACTTTAAATTGTAGTTGGTAATTAATACTAACCATACTAGTTCCTGGCACAAAATTGGTGTGTTGTTGATGTTAGGGACAAGGCATTTTAAGATCTTACATGATCAGCAGCTTAAAGAATGAATAAGTCTAGGCTGCTTTTCAGACATTGGGAGTTTGAAAATGGGATGGCTGAATGAAATGTTATTTTGTTCCTTCTTTACAAAATGTAAAACATTTTTGAGATTCAGAATTTATATAAGCGTTCCTTACAATTGGGATATTCTTTCCAAGCCGGTTCTAAAATAACCTTGTCTTGCTGGAGACAGTCTAGATGTAAATAAAAGTGATGTTTTGTGGTATTACTGTTGATATCTGTTGTTTGGCCGTCGTAATTTTGCTGTTGTGTGTTGAGGGTTGGGACAAGAGCTGAAACTACGGAACTGTTGCATCATTGTTACATCGGTGTCGGCGAGTGACACGAACCATAGGCCTGTATAGCATATATCCATACATACATTGCAGTTATGTATTTTTGATAGCCAGTAGACAACATTATTCTTGAGATTGTTGGAGGAATTTTGCTGCATTGACAGTTACTTGTGTCATTACTGTTTGTGAACTTTACAATTGATGAAGTGGGCAGTAACTTAAGGTGTGTGCTCAAAAGAAATAGCTTCCTCATGAGTTTTGTGTATACTGAATCTGCCTGCCTGCTGTCATAGTGGTAGAAGTCCTTGCTGTTTTTCAGGGATGCGGTTACTGTCCCTGTCAGTATCACAGCATACTAGCTAGTCTTACAGGCAGGAATACCACTCAAGAGAGTACATTTACTCATGTAAAGAAAAAAATTATGAATGAGGATTCCATTTGCACTCCGAAAGCCAGGATAGTATAGTCTGTTTAGTAAATAGGCTCTGGTCTGGACAATCCAGGGTTCAGTTCCCAGCAGGGACAAGATAGTTTTCTCTTCTCTAAAACATCAGGATCAACTTTGGGGTCCAACCAGCCTCTTCAGGTACCATGGGGTCTTTACCTGGAGGTAAAGGAGCCAGGTTGTGAAGCTGACCACTTGCCCTATCAAGGGCTGAGATTAAGAATGAGTGGAACTGTACTTCTTTTCTCTCTGTATCTGTTCGTGGCATGCCCAGGGAAAAGTTACCTTTGCCATGCCCCACTACCACCACAACACTAGAATTTCACTGTCACGGCTTTGGCTACCATACGCATGGGTAAGAGTACAGAATAAATTTCATATCTTATTGTGTTGTGTGTTAGATCCTTAGTAGGAATCAGAACAATTAAATATATATATATATATATGACATTTCATGATCTGTGTAATTTTGACATTTTTACCATACAGCAGACCACAGACTGCTCTAAGAGCAGTGAATCTCAAATACTGTGAACAATCACCTGACATCAGAGCTGTATACCCATCCAAAATGGCTAGGAAAGCTGTAGTGTATGAATGTGAGACAGTAAATCACTATTATGAAACTAGACATGGTCCTGTTGTATGGTGGAGTGACCATTTCGTGCACTTGCACAAACACACACCTTCATGACTCCATGGAACCTAGCCCTGTCATGGCACACGCAACCCAAGCTCTACTATAACATACACATTTCATGCCTATGCATAACTGTGGTTTCTTTCCTTGCAGTAAGTTTGTTGTGACAGTAACACCCAGTTTTTGGCATTTAACTCGCAGGTAATTTTGGTGTGCACGTGTGGTAACTTGTGTGGGGCTAATTCTTTTGTGCCTGCAGTTGTTGCAGTGTTACTTCCCATTCATTTCTTGTCGATTTTTTAGCCTGCCCACTAATAGTTAATTCAGGGTTGAGTTCTTTAATTCATTGTTTCATGTTGTTGTTTGAAGGAAAGGTGAACTGATTTTTGTAGTACATGATCATGAAGTTGTATTGATGTGTCGTCAGGGTCCCATAAACCGACAATATTAATCAGTGTTGGTGGCAGATGCACTGCCCTGTGTTACTACCTCATTCTGACAGAAAGACACAATTTTTGTAGAAATGATATTCATTACCATGACTAGGGAAGTGAACACTTACATTAGTCTGCCACCTTCTGTTATAATTCTTTTTAATGAATTGCATAATTATGTGTTAGGATATTTATTATATGTTGGTAGTTGGGACATCTGTTGTTGGAAAATGTTAACGGTACGATGTTTAACTTAACAATACGAGCTTGAATCATTACATTTACTATACCGTGGTGCTGAGCTTTTGCAACTCTTGGGCATTATTATGTGACAGTTGACTGCTTCCAGAATGAAGTCTGGTGGGTCAGGTGCAAGCGATTGTGATAAATGAACCTCCTACGATTCCTACTCGTGTTGAACTGAATGTACGTATTCAGACTGCCTCTGTTCTACTGTGATTAACTTGCTACAAGATATGAGAAGAAATATTCCTATATTATAATCATGCTACATATTACATTGTACAATTCACTAGTTACATTACAGAAAGGGATATACAGAATTATGATTTGTACATCGGTGACTTAACTGTGGATTTAGTACTTGTCATTATGTGTGTTTGGTAGATGTTAAAATATTGTTGCTCAAAATGTTATCTGGTATGAGTTATGTGCTAGCATTAGATAATGTCGTGTTTGATGTCCAGGTATATGCTGGGATAAAACTGTTGGCCAACGGTGATGGCATCTGATTCCAGAATATCAAAACTGTATAGTTGTATGTCCTCAGCAAGATAAGGTGGGAAGTTGTGGTAAAACTTGGGTTCCATAAGGTATTGTTGGGAACTGAGGTTCCAATGGCATTTTTTTAGGACTTACAGTTTTTGTGATATGACACCATGTCATTGGGCGAGTGGTTCCTGATCTTCTGAAGGAATGCGTTACTACACGTCCCCAGTTGGCTCGCCACATTCCCAGCCAGTCACGGGCTGGTGACACCATACCTAAATAAGAATGTCATCTTGTCGGGGACATCTTCTTGATCCTTTCAGATGAAGGCACTACGTACGTTTGAAATGTCAGGAACCACTCACCTGGTGACACAGCGTCATCTGCCAGACAATATAAACTTGCATGTACCATTTACTTTACTGGGAAGATGAGTGTCTAGTTCCCAACAGCCCAAGTGTTACAACCCTTCCTAGTTGTGCTATGGTGTGTTGTGTAGTGTAGCACATATTATTACAGTTTTTGAGTATGAATGCTGCAGTCAACTTCAGGAATAGTGATCTTTGATATTTGATGTATAGTTTCTCTTGACTACATGAAGTACTGGGTTCAGAACATTTTTATCACACTTTCTTGAGTGACAGACTGACTGTGGGATATGAAAATTATATCATTAACCAATGATTGAACACCAAAAAGCAAGAAAGGAAGCAGATGAAGGTCTTCATCTGTCTGAGTGATCTTTGTAGAAAGTTCAAATATATGCAATATGCTGTCCCTGAAACATATGCAGCCAAGACAAACTGCACAAAATTGAGTGGTCTCCCGTCTGGATAGGTCAACCATGTGAGTTCATTTTGTTTGTAATGTTTTTTGTCACCTTATTAGATGAGCCATTTAATATAAACAAACTCATGTCAGATGTGTGTTTTTTGCTTCTTCCCTTCACTTTGCATTCCCTTTACTCCAAATTGAATTGTATGTTGATCCTAGCAAAAATACCTGTGTATATCCAGGTTTCATGAAAATCCATCACTTCATTCAAAGGTTCGGTATGTTGATCCTAGCAAAAATACCTGTGTATATCCAGGTTTCATGAAAATCCATCACTTCATTCAAAGGTTCATGGTGGAGGATGCATACAGATAGTCTACCATGAACCTGTATTTCCTCACAAAGTATGTAGCTTAATAACATTATGTGATTATGTTTTTATAGTTCAAAAGGGGACACACCTTCAGTGCAATGAAAAAGAAAACTGGGATGAATGTAAACTCCAAAACATGTAAGTTTTTAGATGTGTGAAAAATTTTATTTACACAACTGCCAGTAATAATAATAGTGCTTCTCTTTATTGTTGGTATGTTGTGTTTCAGTTGCGAGGAGTGCTTGCTTACTAATGAATTCCCAGTTCGGCTTTAGATTTTCCAGTCATCTTTGGCATCTTTTTGTTTGTTGAATCTTCAAGCTCACGAGGCTTGTAGTAATGAGGTGCCACTTCAAGTAGCCATTTACTTTCAATCTCTGTCACCTGAAATCAGATCAAAATTCATAAATTGCTGCAGTAAGGGTGAATATTGTATTGATTCTGTGTGCAACACGAGGTTCTCACAGTAGTGCTGAAGATTCAAGTGTTCCTGGGCTGTGACACTAGTAGATTTCCAAACATTTTGAAGGAATGCAGTGGTGCAAGAAGATTAAGGTTCTACCGTTCTTCTGAATGTCGGGTAATACCTGGCCACTGACACGTCATGTCACATCCAAGAAGACTTGTCGATGAGCTGCCTGTTTGCCCATTCAAACCAATATGATAATTTTGTCTGACTGTAAGATGAACCTCAGATATAACACTGTCTTCTTCACAGTAGAAAGTAATGAGTAAAAAATGATACTGTTACTCCACTATCATTAATCATGCAGGATCAGGCTCCAGGGCTCAAAATACTTTCTTTCTTTCTTTCTTCTTCCTTTTGTGTGTGTGTGTGCAGAAAATCCTTGCCCCAGCAGCATATTTCAGTTTTTATCTGTCTTCACTCTGGGTATATGGGCCGGGATAGCTCAGGCGGTATAGTGACTCGCTACGAGCCGGACGGTCCTGGGATCAAATTCTGGTGGGGGCGATATTTTCCGCACCTGTCCACACCAGCCCTGGGGCCTGCCCAGCCTCCTGGGGGTAAAGCGGCCGGGGCATGGCGTTGACTGCCCACCCCCAAGTATCGTCAAGGTTAATGTAAGAGTAGAGCTATACCTCTACTCCACCTTTGGGCCTTTGTGGCCTGTTCTACGGTGAACTTTAACTTTTCACCTTCATTCTGGGTATGTGTTAGTGCTGGTCTTTAATCTAATCAATATTAACATTTATTTTGTTGTCAATAATTGGGGTGGATGGGGGGAGGACAGGTGGTCACATTAGATCCTAAATACTTTACATTCTGTACTTGCTGAATAATTTTATTGTCCACTGCCATGTGTACTTATCGGATGTTGATGCTACTCATTCCCATTTAAGTTTTGATGGTAAAGGTGTTCATTGTTTACATTTTACTGCAGTATCAATAAAACTTAAATTCTGGATATTAGTCATCTGGCAGGAGCTCACCTGACGCATGAACTCCTTAGTGGTAAACACAAGCTCATGATATATCGCCCATCTGGGTAGTTCTTCAAACATACTGCTGTTAGGATGTATCATCACTGTCTGTTGATGTTTGGCTGTTTTGTATTGCCCACCTTTAGACAGTCTTGCCACATGGTAAAAATACCCAGCAGTAATGGCCTGCAAGTACACAAGGTTACATTAATTTTACAGCGTACAGTGGTTAAGTACATCTTGGAGCATGATTTTTCCATGCAGATAACAGAAGTTAATTTGTTCCTCGGCAGTCCATTTTCAACACCTTTAATCAAACAAAACAAAAAGGAACATAAGAACGGATTCTGAATTAAAGTAAACAGCCTGCACAGTGCAAGGCGAAGGTCTTCACAGCACTGTTGCTGAGGTTGCAGGTTTTGTGGGATGTGACAGTGTCATTGCATTAGTGATCCCCAATGCTTTGAAGGGTCATAGTGTCCTCAAGATGTCTTGGGCTACTCACCTGACATGGTGTCACATCCCAAAAGACCTGACTGTTAGATTAAAAGAGTCAACAACTACAGAAATAAGGACACTCAAAATGTGTTTTGTTTGCATAATACTTTTTGTAAGTAGCAGAAAAGAAATTATGTTAAGCATGTCATCTTTCAGGTTTAGCTTCCCTTTAACTACAGATTGTATACTTAACCTTTTGACACCTAATGCCAACTACAGTGGTCATACCGCACCGCTAACCTCTAAAGTTGCATTTTATATATTTATTCAACAAATATAGATACTGAATATTTTAAACATGTATATACTCTCCTTTTCTTTCTCTTCAAAATGCAGTTCGTTTCATAATTCTAACTTATTTGGTTCCTGTATTATTCACATTTTATATACAGGGTGTGCTAAAATTAAAAAAAAATTCCGGCGCCGAAAGGTTAATAAATAACTTGACAGTGTGGGACTATTACAGATTCTGATATGAGGATAATGGAACAGGAAGTGCAAAATGTAAAGACAGGCATGAAGGACCATGCATACGCTTGTCACTTATTGAATTACAGTTTGCACCATGGTGGTGGGATATCTCAGACAGCATAGTGACTAGGCGACAGGCTGGATGATCTGGGGTTCACTCTATAGCAGGAACAAGAGATTTTTCACTTCTCCAGAATATCCATACTGGTTCTGAGGCCCACCCAGCTTCCTATTCAATGGATAATGAATGGAAAGCTGCCAGGGCATGAAGCCAGTCCCTCACCTCCATCTAGCTCCAAGGTTAAGAATGAGCAGGGCTATGTCTCTACACATGCAATGGGACTACTTTACCTTTTCACCACTTTTACAGAATAAGACTTTTGTCAGTAAATTTTAGCCTGTGAAAACTTTTTTTTTAATTCAGAGAACTTAAACTGTATGTTGTGAAGTAGTGGAGGACCAAAAAGCTGAATGTATGTGTGTTATTCCATGTCACTAGATATTACCTTTCTGATGCCAACACTGTCACCTGCTCCTGAAACCAGATCTATCTCAACACGTGCCATTAGCCCTGCCAACTGATCACGCACATCACGTGCACGTTTCAAAGAACGATGCTGCAAGAAATGTTCGTAGCACCACTGTGTGGAGAAGTCGGAGTCAGCCCAGCGTGTGTAAATGTTCAGTAACATCAGATGATCGCCACCTGGAGCGAAAAAGCCACGTCTTGCAGCATCAGCATGGATGATCTTGTCCTTGGGTCTGTAGAAAATGGCACCATTCACGGATAGCATCGAAGCTATAGTCAGAATCTCTTCTGAGCACTTATATCTGCAACCACATAATGCCGCAACTTAGATGTTTTTGTCTGTTCTTGCTTGGTTTGGTTTGGAAACAATGTATCAACTTCTAGGAAGATCTTAAAAACAAATTACATGAAAGTATAACTCCAAAAAAATGCACATACAGTTTACAAATATATGGTTATTTTATCATATATACTTTCCTGCATGTTTCAGCTAAGCTTTGCCATCCTCAGGGATGGGTAACCTTAGCTGATAGTATGTATGGTTATGTAATATGATCATATATTGTAAATTATACGTGCATATTGTTGGAATTGTGACTTTTAATGCATGGAATATGAATAATACAGTGATACCTCGGCTAACGAGTGACCCTGCTAACGAATTTTTTGGCTAACGAAGATTTTTTTAGCTGTTTTTCAGACTCGGCTAACAAATATGGATTTGGCTAACAAATGTTTAGTGGATGCGTGCGCCAACATAAAGCAGCAAACATGAACGGTCGGGCCATTCCAGGAGCTTACCTTTTCCGTCTGTATGTGTGTGACAGAAATGAGCTGACCACATCACATAGGGGAGAGCCACCAACCCGACTGGGTTGTTTACGTTCGAGACAGCGAGAAGTGAGACGCCTGATAACATAAGCTGCTTCGGATTTGATGACGGATGTATATCAGAAGGTGAGAGAGGGCCATCGCTTTGATCTTCTAGAGAGGGGCTTCCAGAGTGCCACAGAGAGAAACTCTTCTCATACCAGTGTCAGTGCGGTGCACGCTCCGTGTAGAAGAATTAGTTGAAGAACACTCAAAAGATCTGACAACAGAAGATCTTAAAGAGTTGAGAAGCAACTGAATCAGGAAAGAGACAAGGAAGATAAAGAGTGTTCATCAGAGGAGGACAGCAATAAAAAGGGAAGAATGCCAACAGGTGACATTAAAAAAATGCTGCACTACTGGGAAGAGTTTCAGTCTTTGGCTACAAAGTGGCATCCCAACAAAGCTGAAATG
>Ga0123352_10018210_pt1 | contig 11201 bp, 4 predicted proteins | sample TergutLab28metaG_FD_89700 | JGI IMG/M metagenome (GOLD analysis project Ga0123352, IMG submission 89700) | Labiotermes labralis P1 segment gut microbial communities from Petit-Saut dam, French Guiana - Lab288 P1 | ecosystem: Host-associated > Arthropoda: Insects > Digestive system > Gut ... | reverse complement strand
GGCTCTCAAGACCACCACCCATCCAAAAACTCGGTGCAGAAAACCATATGCTGCAACTCAACATCTAATGCTCCTGATGATGGACGTATGTACCCGAAACACGTCGAGCTAAGAATACATTAATAAAATCACCTTATTGTATCAAGTTGGCATTTCATATTTCATGAGGAAGATGCACGGTCAAACAACCCTGTAGTATCCGTATATCTGTTAGTTATTTATTTGTAATTTATTTATCAAAGTTGTTAATTAGCTCAGGCTATATAACAACGAAATGTAGGGCGGCCAGTGGTGATGGGTCTAAAACATGGAAAGAGATGCGGTTATCGTCTAATACGAGGTGTTATGTCGGTGTTAACTTGACAGAATTGAGAAAGCCACTAAGTTCTTTTACAAGTTAGTCGGTTTTCTCAGCTGAGATAGGAGTGTCATCTTGCTGACTACAAGCCAGAAACTGTGTGACTTCAGTCTTCCTGGCGTTTTTTTTTTATGTTTCGCATTCCGTGTTGGCAAAGACGTCTTACGAATTTAAATTCCTCCAAACGAGCGGCGGAATTGAGTTCACTAAACTAGGCCGTGACCTGTATTGAATTGACATTGTCTGAAGTTCGTAATTTGTCTTCGAATTATTCGGCGATGTAAGCCTATATTCAGCGCTATTCTTCAGTTCTTCAATTGAAATAAACAGTTATGAAGACAAAATTATAAATAGAATAATCTTATTCGTTAGTGTGATTTCAGTCGATTTCATTAACAGAGGTGTTTTCTTGAAGGGTTTTAATGCTAATATCTTATATCTATTCTTGCCGAACTGCTCGAGTCATCTCAGGCAGTGCTCATCGCTGGAAATAGTTCACTGTACACAGAGTAGTGACTTGATTTATTGCTACAGCAACAGAAATAGGGGTGCGTGGCTCTGAGTGGTACTGGAGCTCCAGTATCGATACTTGAGCTCCAGTATCGATAAATTAAAACCCGATGTTAGTTATAGTTCTGAACTAGTTCCATCCAATTCCTGTCGCCACATTCTATCTCCTCAAACTCAGTCTTAATGTTGCCCTCTAATTCCTTCACGATGTTTAAAGTGGGTATATGCCCAGAGTTGCAAACAGCTAAGTTCTAATACAATTCCTCTTTTCACTACTCCTTTCATATGTACAGTCCATCTTAGCCTCGGGAGATTTCACTAACTGAAACATATTATGAAACCTGTGAAAAAAACATCAAACTACTCCTTGTGTAATATTCCTGATAACCTCGATGGGCTAATTTTTTAAACCAACGATATTTAGTTATATGTTTTCTTTTCAAATTTTAATCATTGCTTTGGTCCCTCGTAACAGCTTACACCCAAACAGACTGGCAAAATTAGACGAAATAATTGGAGTTTTAGAAATAATAATATAAAGCATTGCATGTTTGTTTTAATTCCACTAAGCGTTTTTTTTTGAAGCGGCCGATTCAACTAACCATTGCATAAGTATCGTTCTTGCAGGAAGACGGAGAGGTGACTGGTAGTTGTAGGTGGCCCATGTAAGCCTCACGGTGTCTCGTTCTTTTGCCATTGTGCTGTCAGTTGTCTTCCAGAGACGGTCAAGTGTTTCACCTTGTCCCCAGCAACACGAACGTTGCAGTCTTATCACGTGCAAACGTCTGGAATCACGTCATTTAAGTACTTTGCGTACAGTTCGATATCGTTTCCTTCCTACGAGGGAAATAATATGTCAGTTACTATTCCTGAGAGAGTCCGCAATGTTAAACGAAAATCCAACTAGTTGCAACAGTATGCAGGCCGATTTATTTTACTGCAAAATCACTCTACGTGTTTCGGGTGTCCACCGCATCCACCATCAGGAGTACTAAAACTGTAACCGCAGCCTCCGGTACAGGTCATAATATCGGTACAGCTACTTCCCTTCAACGTGGGCAGATCGGCCCGAAACATGTACAGTGATTTTACAGTAAAATAAATCAGACTGCGTACTGTTGCATCTAGTTGGATTTTCATTTAATATTGAATTATGATGCACGGAACCATGAGCTTAAAGAGTTTGCAATGTACGAGTAAGAGAAATGTAACATTTACGTAGTGATTGTATATGGAATTTGCAGCCAGTTTTTAACTTCAATCAAAATGTTACTCTAAACTTCCTCCTGCGAATATAGATTGAAATTACTGCAATTAAATTCAAGGTAAATATCTCAATGACTGGCGATTGTAATTAGCTTGGTTATTTCCTTCTTTTAATATATCAATCTCTACTGAGGTCAAGAAAATAACTTCCATGCATGATCAGAACTGCGTCCGTCCTCCTCACTGCTGCATGTTATATTACTTGCAAGACCTCCCCAGTCCCTCTTGCTTATGTCAGCCAGTCCAAAATGCTCTTCGCCACCGAAATATGGTATGTATCATTACTTGCGTGAAGAGAAGAGCTATACAAATACAGGGATGTATGCTGGAGGATTTGCCATGAGAGTCACAGGGAGATGTTCGTGAAAGTTAACTCATTTACATTTTTCTCACCCCTATAAATCCACTACGGTCTATTCGGTTTTCATGATGTATCGTCCTTTTTGTAGCATTCATGTTCATTTAATGTAATTTTTATTTGCTTTAGATTACGAATTCTCTTGTTTCATTTTCGTATGCAGACAGAGTGCGCTGTAAACCATTGAGCTGATAAACGTGTCTGACTTAGTAATAATGAGTTTCTGTAATAAAGTAATGGATATCCAGCAAGTACCGTTCTTTTAATATATAGTGTTGAAACTTTCTTTAGATTTTGTAAGCTTAGAATTGAAGGTATACTATCTGAAAGTGAGGGGATTGCGGTAGCACAGTGGTTAAGGTGTTGTGTTACAAATCGGTAGGTCGCTGGTTCGATCCCAGCTGGTGTCATTGGATTCTTCATTGACATAAAATCCTTCCGATCGCACTATGGTCCTGGGGTCGACTCAGCCTCTGACAGAAATGAGTACCAGGAGCCTTTCCTGGGGGTAAAGGCGGCCGGTGAGTAAGGCTGACAACCTACCACCATCCTGTGCCGTTGTCAAAAAATCTTGGAGCCTTAACTTCCAGGAACCCTCTGGGGTCCCTGTAATAGGACTGCTTTACCTTTTTCTTTATCTGAATGTGAGGACATAAAAAATCCCCTGAAAATTTTCCTAAATATTGTGCTTTTTTAAATAATTAATATACTTACATGAAGATTGTATAATTTAGTGATGCGTGTGATTAGTGTCAGTACTGAATAGAGGGTTGGAAAGCTAGATGTTTGTTTTCATATGGATGAGTCTTGCCGGAACCTTATTACCCATGCGTAAGGTGGCAAAAACATGATGCTCATAATTAGCCACCATTCTAATATGTACCTGAACTTTACGCGGGGAAAACTGCAAAGATATTTTCTGTTCATTATGAAATACAATTACGCAGTAAACAGTCTCTATAGGGCCTAGAGTACTTACAAGTTAATTTAAATACTTTTGTAACCAGCCACAAGTTTTTTTTCGTATCAAACTATTATCAGACTCGTTTATTTAGATTTTCTTTTTGTATAAGGTAAAAACAAAACTTGCTGTATTCATATTCAGATTCTTAATATTCAAACAAATTTAGCAGTTATCTCTTGCCTTAAGTTATCTGTCACTCCTACTGCAAAATGCACCCATCGCTGTTATTGGAGGTATTTCAGAGTGTAAGGTACATATTTGTTCTGCTATGCGATTCACTGCAGCTCTGCCCCAAGTCTCAGTCTTAAAATTCTAATACCCTTCTACGCGTTTTGGGTTTTTGTTTATTAGTTTATAATTACCTACACGTTTTATTAATTATAACTGCATTTTCCTTCTTGTAATTTGTGTTGGTCACATTTTTTTATTTAGAGAAGGGAGTTTCCTTGTCCGATCGCAGTTAATTGCAAGTATGTATGGGAGCTGAGACAGTGTACGCTTAGATGGATATAAATGCGTTTCGGGCATATAATTAGTATTGTGATCGGTGAGATTGTTTACTGCTTGGTTATTGGTTCCTTGTATAACGAAGCGAAACAGCCGAAAAGTACGAAGTAGCAGTTAAGTATTTTTTCAGAACACTTCGAAGTGAATTCTGTGGGACGTATTTTTTACAGTTCGAGGATTCAGCAGTCTTAAACCAAGAAATGTCTGGCTGTGATTACTTAAAGGCTGCTGTGAATAAACTGCTGTATATGTCAGGTAGTGTCTTTATCATGAGCTACAACTTTCTGTGTTATTTTAAGAAACAACAATTTTTTGTGGCGAAAATGAAAGGAAACTCATTAACACAATTTGTGCGTTTTTTTGAGGGGGGGAGCAAAGTGCCATTTTTATAGTATTACTGTATGTAACACAATGTATCAACTACTGTGATTTAGTTAACAATTATGTTCCAAAATACAGTAATTGCTACATCACTCGGTAAATGATTAATTTTAGCACTTTGTAACTAATTTCTTAACAAAGGATTGAAAAGGTAAATTGCAAGAATCTATGTTCCAGTCGCATTGCAACGCAATAGAAGTGTGACACTTACCTGCGGACTATAGAAACATTTAACCCAAACGTGAGGTTATTGTTACCGGAGCTGTGACTTTGAAAATAATTTTTTCCTTTCTTCTCCCAAAAATCTTATTCTCCATTGTGTATGTCTTCTTACTTTCATGATATGCTGCAGAGCTGAAATGCAATTTCGTTTTTTATTTTTTTGAAACGACGTTAAAACACACAAACATTCTCTCTTTATTACATATTATCTTAAAGTAAAATATCTGTATTAGGTCACAGTAAGCATTTCATGTCGTGAATTTAAAATATCTCAACTCTTGAATTTTTAAAGACGGTTCGGTGTGTAATTTGATAAAAAATTTAATTTTCTAGCCTCACTAAAATAATTTCAAAAGTAACAGTCTTATTATTACCATTAAAGATACATAAAGCACTACAGAATAACTGGCAAATTACCTCTAAAGAGAGTCAAATCAAAATCAATTACCTGTGTTATCCATTGATTATTTCCAGCAGTGAGTGTCTTTTCTGGGCTTCCGCAATTCGGTACACTGATATGGGCACATTTTATAGTCTGTGACATTTGCTTACTTTAGGGAACGGAAATGAAATTGAACTTCTCTTCAGTATGTGCTGCCCACACAAAATAAACTTTTTCTAGTAATTTTTTAAGGAATTGTAGCATGAGAACCTTAAGAAGACATTTCTTATACAAATAGTGCTGTTATGTGGTAAGTATAAGGGACGCACTTTCTTGCTTTCGGGATGATAAAAACCAGTAATAGAAGTTCGAACTCATCTTTTGATGTTCCTGCCCTTTACCTTTGAAGATGTTTTAAACGTTATGACCTGAGTCTTGAGAAAATTTGCGTGTGTGTATGTGGCAAACCTGACTGGCAACTGCGGAATGTTTGGTTACGGAAATTGCGAAATTTATAGCTCTCCTAAATATCGTGTCAGATGTTCTGAGGCCTTCGGAAATTCGAATCTCTCTCTAGGAAGATGTCACATTGAATACTTAGTCCATGTCTGAGTATAATATTAAATTGCCTCAAAGAAACTGCATGTGAACGTATGAACGAGATTTAACTGATTTAGAATGTGACTCCATTACGGGATCTCGTGTATATAGTTATGAATATCAGGCTGCCAAAATGAGGGAAATCTTATAAGCAATTATTACATTTCTCGATATTATTTATAGACCTAAAAGCGAGAGACATTTAAAATTTAATTCAAGGCTTTAGTCTAATTGGGAGAGGTTTTTATTCCCTATGTGATAATCAGTGACTATATGGAAATTTGCCCTGTCCATCCATTTCCTACCCTTTCAATATCATTAACACTTGAGACACTGAATTTAACCTAAGTTATTGTTTTTAGAGTTTCAGATCGCACCGCGCAGGAAACGCATTTCTTCTCGGCTATAAAAACTGATCTGTTAAAATCTGTTGTATAAAAAACATCTTTTCTGAAGTCGTATAGCTCCAGAATGCTTTGTTTGGGTTGAAAGTAGAATTTCTAAGCGTTTAACCTGGTGATACACGCAGCAACAACTAGGTGTATGTTACATTAATTACTTAAGAATTTTAGTTGTAGGAGTTTACATAGGTGTGAATGATAGGCGGCACTTTTCAGAAAAGTACGCCGTTTACCAACAGAACTTCCTTGTATTTGTAATTTACCTACCATTCTTTACGATCAAATGAAAGCGAGACAAGAGGAAGGAGAAATGATAATTTTAAAAATGAATCAAGGGGTGAGGGGTGTAACGTGATGTGATGTGGGCGTGACACTTGTCCCTTTAAATGTTTTGTATACACCCCCAGTGCTGTACTTGGTCTGTCCTGATTTGCGTTCTTATATCACTTCTATTGTTCGGGTTTTCTACTCACCACCAATTTAGAATTCTGATTTATTTATGGTGATGTTAATGTAATATTTTTACCGTGCGTAAATCACCTGAAATTTGTAAGCGTTGAGTGATAAAAGGAATACAAGACAGAGAAAGGAGTAGCATATATTGTTATGAATATTTTTTAAACGAGTAGTACAAAAGCACAAAAAAAAAGAGATTTACGTCGCTATCTTCCGTTTCTCCAAGGCGTTTAGCCTATTGTTGGGTGCTCACTCAGGGGACAGTAAATTAGCATGAATAACAATGGGTGAGGATACCCCTAAATTAAGTGTTGTAATGTTAAGGTTTCCACTTTCAGATCTACCTAGCCACGCACGCTCAATTTATATTTGATGTTGAAATCCTTTACAAATTGAAACTTAACTTATATAAGACTCATTTTGCAACTTCATGTTGTAGACGTAACATGACATTTTTAATTGTAAAGTTAAAATCCAAATATCCGAAATCTCACTTTCCGGAAAAGACTATGTATGACGCCTTCCTCAACTAACTTTAGCGCGTTAAATGTGTGGGTTTACGAATTAATGTTCTCACTTGGTCTAAGCGATGTACATTTGTGCTTAATTTTCTGTGCAATTCTGATATGCGGAAATATAGTGCGTAACTCAAGATGCAAGTATTTTTCCTTGTGCATATGTAGCTACTTAGATATACAGGTAGACCAGACAGACAGACAGAAATATCAATAGGGAGATAGACAGTTAGGTGAATGGATATGTAGACAGACAGACAGACAGATAAATAGATAGGTAGGTAGGTAGATAGATAAATAGATAGATAATTTACCTTGGAATAGAACGTTTTATGTAGAAATTATTTTCTTTCTATGTAAAGAGTAAAAGTAATTACTATTTACCATAATATTATTATTTCACTTAGTGAAATCTCTTCTCTGAATTAATTGTTCGTAAAGTAAAATTAGGTTACGCGTCCATTCGGCCTTAATAGTCTGACTTATCAATAACTTTGCTGAAATTAAGTGGCATCTTCATAGAAAGCAGTGAGAGAGCAAGCAGACGTAATATTTCGACTTACTGTGAAAAAAAAATTATAGTCATGTATGCACAGGCGTGCGCATGGAGAAATGTACAGTTCTTTTGACTTTTCATTTGAACTGTGTCATGCTTCGTGCTCTTTCAAATTTTGCATGTCGAGAACTCAGTCACGGAACTATAATTTATTTCCTTGTCCTGCGGTGTGCGGCTGCTAGAGTGAAGTGAGCTCAGTGGAGTGTCCCTATCCGCTGAAACGAAATATAACAGCCAGCCGCTGGAAGTTGTATGGGATGGTTGAAATGCCGGTCATCTTACATTGACCGCTATATGGTCGTGAGCAAAAGCGAAGGTCAAGAGGAGTCTGTAGACATTTCTGTACAGTCTGCTACGTAAGAACACTACACGCAGCTTCTTTTACCTTCAGTATTACATGTCATGTGGGCCGGGTAGCGTAGTCGGTATAGCGACTGGCTACGGGCTAGACGGTCCGGGGATCGAATCCCGGTGGGGGCGAGATTTTCCGCACCTGTCCAGACCGGCCCTGGGGCCCACCCAGCCACCTGTGCAATGGGTACCGGATTTTTCCCGTGGGTAAAGAGCGGCCTGGGTGTGACGCTGACCCCCCCCACCCCTTCTAGTGCCGTGGTCAAGAAAGAGTAGAACTATACTTCTACTCCCCCTGCGAGTCGTACGGCCTGTACAGAGCCTCAGTGCCTGTACAAGGGTGTACTTTACCTTTTACCTTTTATTACACGTCATGATTTAGGGATTTTTGATGTATAGTTGATTAAACGACACTATTAGTGACTGAAATTGTACACCATTTGTACGGTGAGTGAAAAGCATGTTTAAGGAATCGGTCGTGGCCTATTTTAAACTATCTTTTCCTGCATCCAGACGGATTAAAAAGAAGTGTTAGCTTAGGATGTCTCGATGCTGAAGAGTTGTGCTTCGTTTTCCCGAATGCGGAGGATTGCGTTGCTGGGTCATGACTTCGTTGATAAAAATATTTAAGAAGAATGATTTGGACTACTCTGAAGATTGAAGCAGAAAGATCCTACGAAACTCCGGTATATAGTATAAAACTCATCCTAGAAACAGGTCAAGAAAGTCCAGACGGGGAGTGGAAACGTATCTCTTTTCTTTGTTTAAATTCGGCTGCAGATGGGTTGGGTAGAGAGCATCACGCCCCGTTTGCTTTACCCTCGGACTAGACACCCGGTACTTAATGTACAGGAGATTGGATGGGACCCAGGGCTTGTGTAGACGGATGCGGAAAATCTCGCCTCAACAGGGATTCGATCTTCGGAAGGTCCAGCCTGTATCCGGTAACTCTTACACACTGCGTTAATCCAAGAAGATATTCTCCAACATGGTAGTGACAGCCTGGCCTGTCGCACAAGTATAAACGTAGAAATGAATAGTTGAATAAAGAGAGACCAACTTGATGTCACTTGCTTTTTTATTTCATTATTTAATGCTCAACATGTTTCGGGTGTTAATACATCCATCCTCAGAAGCTTGCGACTTATTTCATGGGTTGTATTGCTCTGGTTCGATGTGTGTTGGTGTTACGTTGTGGTTTGGCTGGGGTGGTGTGGTATCCGTATGCAGGCTGAAGCACAGCTTCAGCCTGCATACGGATACAAATAAGTCGCAGGCTCCTGAGGGTGGATGTATTAACATCCGAAACATGTTGAGCATTAAATAATGAAATAAAAAAGCAAGTGACATCAAGTTGGTCTCTCTTCATTCAACTATCAAGATGATGCACGGTCCAATAAACATAAGTAGAAATGAATCTTCAGACCCTTTCTGGACAGAACCTTCACACTTTTACTTGCACGACTCCAGTACCGGTTCACGTCTGGTGTTTTAGTAATGTAGTCAACTTAAAGTAAGGCTTAATTAATTCCGTAATTCTTGACGACAGTGTAGATATATCCCGTACAAACATATTCGTTTCGTTGTATTTACAAGCAGTATCACATTACGAGAGATGTACATACATTCCTATGTGGTACTGTAATCGTTGAGGAATTACTATAATCACGAACCGTTCAAGATTAGTCGTAATTAAAATTTCCCTTTTCAGGGTCACAGGATTTGCACACTTCTGTAATTAGTCCCCTCAGCTAAAGTCCCTGTTCTGCGTGTTCTCTATGACTGGCCGCTACTTCCCACACGGCAGCACATATTTCCCTTAAGGTTGAGGTATCAGATTACTCAGAAATGTTTATCCTTAACTACTGATAAACATCTTGGAATATAAATTCTACAACAGTAGCCTGTTCAAAAACCTCAGAAAAATCTGACTGAAAATCTTATGTGAGAACCGATCTGACATAACGACCGGATATTTAACCCTTATTCTGCTAACGCGGAGAATATGGTGAGCTCCTAATAATGCCAACAAATGGCAGATGGGATTTAACTTGGCGATTAAAGGGTTAATGTAATATTCTCGGCTGTCTTTTGGAGAAATAAAATTAATTCACAAGCATTTCTGACTGCTGAACACGTGACTTCGCTCCACATAATCGTGGCCTGTTTAAGCGAATTGTTAATAGTGATACGACGGGGAAATTTTACGTGAACAAAAACGATTTGTGAATTTTGTACAAGTGTTTAATCAGTTGCGTCCATTCTAACTGTGACGTTGTAATTTGTACCTTCTTTGCTTCTTACATAAATTTTCTTTGTTGTTTCCTTTCTATGGGGAAGAAAAAAGAACAAAAGTAAATTATGCCGACTCTACTGGAAATAATTGTCTCAATGAAGGGTAAGACAGTGGAAAGGAAAAGGACGTAAGCCTTACACTTTGTCCCCTTTCCCCACCAAAAAAAAATGTAGTTTGTCTTTTAATTCTTTTCTTCCTGCGAAGGACTCATATAATGAATGTCCTTTCAGCTGCACCATGCACAAGAAAGAGAAATGTAGTGAAGATGATAGCGCTAAACAAGTACAGGCTAGAAGAAAAAATGTGCCTCTCTGCATAACTACACGGTTTTGTTGTGTTTACTATTTAGAAAAGAGGAGTTAAATAAAACACATTAGTGGAGACTTAAGTGAAACAGTAGGAGACAAGTATTAATTTTTTAAACCAATGAAACGCTAATTGGGCAATAGGCTATTAACTGTTTGATGATCGACTTCTAACTAAACTGACCACCCCCGTCTTTCATTGAACATACTAATCCGTTTGTAGAGATTTCAGTAACAATTACACAATAAAACCGCATTATATAGTACGTGATTGAAATTATCTGCCACACTAAAAAATTCTTAACTTCTGGTAAACAAATTACAAAACCTTTGACTTTTTTTTCTGGAAGAATTTCTTCCTCTGCGTGCCGTTCTATGCAGTCTCATCTGTAAAACAAGCGCGAGATTGGTTCCTTCTCAGTCCTAGACACTCCTTCACAGAACCGGTCAGGAGGTTAATGAATATCCATTTTTGCTTTAGGAAGGTAGAAACCGTATTGAGACTATACAAACCAGTATCAATCCTCTCGAGAGCAGGTGTTGTAGACTTGCAACCAGACGAAGGGAAGTTTTTGAAGCGCTAATTTTACTTGAATTGAATGCAGCTTGTGAGATTAACAAACAACTTAATCTTATTAATATATACAACGGTAATTCGTTTCACGATTAGTTTGATATATATATATATGTATATATATATATATATATATATATATACACACACATATAAATTGTGGCTAAAAACTAATTTATTTCCTTAATAGATACATCTT
>Ga0123352_10018209_pt1 | contig 11201 bp, 6 predicted proteins | sample TergutLab28metaG_FD_89700 | JGI IMG/M metagenome (GOLD analysis project Ga0123352, IMG submission 89700) | Labiotermes labralis P1 segment gut microbial communities from Petit-Saut dam, French Guiana - Lab288 P1 | ecosystem: Host-associated > Arthropoda: Insects > Digestive system > Gut ... | reverse complement strand
TGTTTTGTGTTGTTGTTGTTTGTTTTGTTTTTGGTTGTGTTGTGTGTGTTGTTTTTTGTGTGTGTGTTGTGTGGTTTTGGTGGTGTGTTGGTTTGTGTGGGTGTGTATGGGTGTGTGTTGTGTGTGTGTGTGTGTGTGGGTGTGTGATGTGTGTGTGTTTGTGTGTGGTGTGTGTGTGTGTTGCGCCATGGTATAAAAATTATATGAATATATGTTGTGCAAAATGGCGACAATGGTAAAGAATTAGATTTTCTCACACACTAGTATTGTGAATCTCTTTAAACCGCTGAGACTCTCACAGACCAACCGAACACTTTGTGTTCACAACTGTCATATTAGCCAGTTTTCTGTCTTTCTTCATAGATAAGAATTTAGAAATTCCATACGTCATTGTGAATCAAAATTCTGGAGGGTTCAGATTTAGATACTGCAGAATCTGTTTGTAGAATGTTACGGTTCCTCAGGATGCATTTTAATGCTCCATGCAATGCACAAGAAAGCTCTTTCTGTATTTCCCTTACTTATTGAAATTTCATACTTCCAGAACAAGTGTCTGGACATTAATTTTTAGATAAAGAAATTCGATATTCATATATTTCCCAGTCACCGTGCTACAAAGCAATCACTCACCAGTATAATGGATCACTTCACATGAACCACCAGTCAATAATCCAATATCTGAACCACAAAGACCGGTAAATGTACCGTTCCATTTGCGTGCGGCGGGAATATGGGTGGTTTAATAGTCGCAATTAAACACTTTCTGTCAACATAACAAATATGCATACGCTTTCTTCATTATACTATGTTAACCTTTTTGGGGCCGGAACTATATTTTTTTAATTTTAGCACAACTGTAAATAAAATGTGAATAATACAGGAACCAAAGACCTTAGATTTATGAAACAAACTGCATTTTGAAGAGAAAAAAACGGAGAGTATATATCATGTTTAAAATATTCTGTACCTATATTTGTTGAATAAATATATAAAATGCAACTTTAGAGTTTAGCGGTGCGGTACGTCAACTATAGTTGACGTTAGGCGTCTAAAGTTTAATTTTCCGTTTATAACAGCTGAAATAAAACTCTCAGTTGCCCGCTTTTCTGAAACAAAAGTTTTTCCGTGAAATTAATTTCTTGTGGAAGACTTCAAACATTCTGAAGTAAACAAATGTATATTTGTCAACTAAAGACAAAAACCAGTTCTGTTACTGTGTGTGCAATGAAGTTATATGGGGGTAGCATAAGTACAGCATCTTTTACTCGTAACTCGATATTCCTTCAAGACACGCCAGCTTTAACCTTTTGGCGCCGGAATTATTTTTTTAATTTTAGCACACCCTGTGAATAGAATGTTAATAATACAAGAACCAAATACTTTAGAATTATGAAACAAACTGAATTTTGAAGAGAAAAAGACGGAGATTATATACCGTGTTTAAAATATTTAGTACCTATATTTGTTGAATAAATATATAAAATGCAACTTTAGAGGTTAGCGGTGCGGTAGACCACTATAGTTGACATTAGGCATCAAAAGGTTAACTCCGTAAACCGCGCCCTGGTTAACCATTGAGTAGAAGACTGCGTCGGCATCGGACCCATTCTGGACGTTTCAGACAAGAAAAGACGTCTTACTGTAACCAGGAATCCAAAAGGAACTCTCGGGTTTGCACGCCACAGTCTATTCATTATCCGAGCTTCTTCTATTCAAAGTCAGAGAGAGAAAAAGCATCTGCATATTGGAATGACATTTGATAGCACATTGAATTTGTCGCAGTCCTCTGTTCTGTAGCATTGCTGAAAACATCTGCTGTGATTTACAGTCTTTCTGCAGTCGCATATAAGTACGATGATTAGTACATTCCTTGTGATGACAGAACATTATTTGTGATGACAACCGATTAATAGTGATGACAGTACATTAATTGTGATGGCAGCAGATAAAATGACAGTACATTAGTTGTGACGGCAATACTTTAGATGTAATGACATTACATTATTTGTGATGACATTACTTCAGATGTAATGACAGTACATTAATTGTGATGACAGTACATTGGTTGTGATGACAATACTTCAGATGTAATTACAGTACATCAGTTGTGATGGCGTTACTTTTTTTGTGATTACAGTACTTTAGTTGTGATGACAGTATTTTATATGTGATGACAGTACACTAGTTGTGATGACAGTACATTATTTGTGATGACAGTACTCAGATGTAATGACAGTACATTAGTTGTGATGACAATACATTAGTTGTGATGACAGTATTTTGTGTGTGATGACAGTACGTTAGTTGTGATGACAGCACATTAGTTGTGATGACAGTACATTAGCTGTGATGACAGTACATGAGGACAGCTACCATATCTCTTTGTACATACATTTACAGAACACGTGACATATCTTCCTTTGCTACCTACAGATGTGTCAGAGTGCTGTTACTGTTTTGCCGAAGTACGGCTGTCTGTTGAACATTTATGCTGATGTACCTTGTGTGACGTCACGAAGACGTTTCCTTAATGCCGGACGTTGCTTTTTACCAGAAAAATTACGGGATAATAATCGTAATCCGAAGAGGTGGAAATGTCGAGTAAGGAGAGTCAAAAGATTTTATGGTTCAAAAAATCTGGTTATATTGAATTTCACCATAGAACAGGGCACGGAGGTTCAGAGGAGGAGTAGAGGTATAGTTCTACTCTTTCCTTAACTTCGGCGCTAGATGTGGGTGGGTGGTCAACGCCACGCCCCGGTTGCTTCATCCCCGGAAAAGGCCCGGTACCCATTTTATAAGAGGCTGGGTGGGCCCCAGCGCCAGTTTGGACGGGTGCGGAAAAATCTCGCACCCACCAGGATTAGATACCCGGACCTCCCAGCCCGTAGCAAGTCGCTACAACGGCTGAGCTATCGTGGCCCACTCTGAATATATTACTTCGGATATTTGTGTCGAGATGTTACGTAATTGTTCATAAAAGGGGGCAGCTTATTCAGGTGAGGAAATTGGAAAGCTCTTCGTTAGAACCCGGAATACAGAAGCATGAGATAGAACGCAAAAAGAAATAACATAAGAAAAGTAATCTGATAATCAGGGGCTATAATGTTTTTACTCCTGGATCATATCTCGGTGATTCGATGTTTATTGTTTATTTTCTCCGAAAATTCCCTAACCAATTACTACCACCAATAATGACTCAGCGAGATTCAGATTTTCAGACGCCCCTTTTCTAATCTTATCCCTTCTTTTGTTATGTCTTTCTTTCATATCGTTAATTTGATGTGTGACACAGCACTTTGGAATAACTATCCCAAGAGTGCAAGATGCGAATGCTACCAAGGTTCCATGTTAGGTAGGGAAAAATATTATTTCTATCATTTCTTGTCAGCTGCATATACAGATATTATCATGATGCCTATGTTGAAGTTTCGCAGTAAATGTTACAGAATCAATTACATGGTCTTCCAGCCCTATTGGCTAAATATCCATATATGCCTATGTTGTAACTTATGTAAAATATGCCTTCTGGTTGTTAGGTAAACATTACTGTATGTCGCAGTAAGCAGAAGTGTACCAGGTGGATTTATTTAAATGTAACCTAAGCAGAAATCTAGAACCTCTTGCAATTTCTTTTAAAATTCTAGGGTACAGAACTTAAACTAATTAGCTAACTTCAAGGAAAAGAGTTTTTATTGAGAAACTAACATTCTCCCAAACAACCAAGCAGCTCCCTAATTTTTATGTAATTCTACGTGTTGTTACTCTTTAATATTATAAGCTTTCCTTGCAAATATTTACAAAACTTCGTTACCAACTTTTTGCACAACACTGTTTTATTTTCAGTTATTTCTCTGACATATTTCTGCCTGATTTATTGGCCATCTACAGTAAGCCTTCTATGACATGTAGCATAAGTTTCAAATTATCCATTAGAATTTTCACAAGTAATTAAATTGTTGTTGTGTTTACAAGTCATAAGTTCGGCCTTGTAGTTAAATAAGGTTAAAATATAATTAAATACAATACAAAAATAAATATATTTTAAGATTGTGTTGTGTCAAAACACGTGTGTTTCGATCTTTCTTCCTGTAAGGAATGTTATGGAATGTTATGGAATGTTATGGAATCAGATGTTTGGACGAAGGAAGATTGAAACATAGATCATTGTGGATAACAAACCAACTAGATGTCACTTTTGTGTAATGATTTATTTTCTCCTTTATAAGTTGCTCAACATGTTTCGGGCAACTATGTGCCCATAATCAGGAGCTGACGACTGGTTAATATTTTCGCCACGTGTTGGTATTGAGCTGTGGCTGCAGTAAGGTTGTCAAAACCGGTTGGTAGGTAGTGTGTCCATTGAGGGCACAACTCCTGATGATGGGCATATAGTTGCCTGAAACATGTTGAGCTACTTATAAAGGAGAAAATAAAGCATTACACAAAAGTGACATCTAGTTGGTTTGTTATCCACACTGAATTACGATGCACGGTCAACAGCATATCAAATTTGAAACATAGATATTTTGACACGACAAAATTTTAAATTGTATTTAATTTTTAACTATATTTAATTTAATTTTTATTTATTTAACTACAATTCGAGTTCATTTATTATGAAAGAATATGAGGAATAAAATCTGCCACACAAGTTATCGGATGAGATTTCCAGGGGTTAGGTTAGGTTAGGTTATAACAATTTGCAGCATCCCCACAGGACTCATAACGTAAAATTTAATTAGACGTCTAACGTAATAAAGAACGAAAATTAAAAACCGACTTCATAATATTTTTTGCATGTGTATTGTAAAGAATAATTAGATCCAATACTATAGAACAAATAAATTATAATAAATCCCATGAAATGAGTGATGTTTACGTCCTCTGTGCACTGGTAATGAAATTTTAATTTCTTATTTTTTTTTCTAATATACAATGTAGATGAGCAATAGCGTGTGGATTTGTGTCCGCTATTTATAAAGTGGCTTTGTATGTTCATCTGCTTCTTTTAAAACACCGCTAATGTAAGCGGAAAGAAGTATATTTTATATCTTATTTTGATTTTAGGCGCGTTCGCAAAATTGCGGAAAGAAACTATTAGCTTCGTCATATCTGTCGGTAGGTCCGTCAGTCCGCATAGAACAACTCATCTCCTACTGGATAGATTTTCATTAAATTTGATATTTGAGTATTTTTCGAAAAAAAAAACATGTCGAGAATATTCGTTTCATTAATATCGAACAAGAATTACGGTACATGAGGACCAAAATAAGTTTTTGTTCGTATTTCGTCCTGTTCTTCTTAGAATGAGACGTGTGTCAAAAAAAGTTGTGAAGGAAAATCAAAACATACATTTATATCTTCTTCTTTTTTTTTTCCAAAATCGTGCAGTTTATGAGAAAATGTCGAAAAATATTGTAGATGGGGGCAGGCCACAGATGACAATATGGCTTTCGCACGTTGCATGCTGGATACCTGAGACTACAGACACACACTCAGAATATGTAATAGCTATTGTTTTTCCACTGCAACAATGGTTGCACGAAGGCAAGTCATTGTTATGTTACGCGTAGGTTGGCTGTCTTATTTAATTCAATTATAGAACACAGGACACTGTTTCCGAATTTTATATACTTCAATATATGTATATTGCGTAATTGCTTTTTATATTTTAACATTGAAGATTTTTTTTAATTCAATTATAGAAGACAGGACATTTTTTCCGAATTTTATATACTTCAATATATGTATATTGCGTAATTGCTTTTTATATTTTAACATTGAAGATTTTTTTTAAATTTGTTGTACTCAAAGTAAATTCAAAACCAGTATTCTAGTCAAGATCAAATTTAGGCAATGGTAATCTTCACAACTTTATTTTTTAATAATTCTCCGCCTGAAAACGCGAAATCCGCAACAGTACATTAAGCAATTCTGGGCAACCATTTTGCAAATATTTACTTACGATAACTTAAAATTTCATACAGCGCTATATACACCTAATCTAGCAGCTGAAGCAGCAGTGTGAAATAAGCTAACGGAAGAACGAATCATGGAATGGATAATTTGTTAGCAGCACTGTTTCTAAGTTCCCTAAAGTTCACGTTTCTATAAAAGGTTCTTGTAAATAAAATGATAATTCTTCATACATGTTCTACCTATGCATTCTTCAATGCACTAACCTTTTGCAGAAGACTCCAGTTTCTTTGGTTCGATCGAATTAAATATTTGTCCAAGCAGCATTTTCGACATATCCACCTTGAACTTCTTACAGTGACACTTTAGGTATGATATAGAATTACAACAATCTGTAAGAACCAGATATAAGTTACTTTAGCTATCATGTAGAATTACAAAAGTTTGTCAGAACCAGGTATAGGGTGCTTTAGAAGGCAAAACAGGGAATGAAATAATATTGTACAATTGTAAATCATTTATCCTGTGCTTACCAAATTGATGTCAATTATTCATACTTTAGTAAGTATAGTGCATATTTGTCATTCTATAGTCCGGCCTGTATCAGACTAATCAATCAGGCTGATATTTCTGTGTAGAAATGTCTGTGGGTTCTCTAGCTGAAAATCTGACCTTCCCTTCTAATTACTTATGTTGGCCCTGCCGTAGTTCTGCGAAGACTGCCACTGATATATTCAGATGCAACGAACCGCATCAACAAGTAATTGCTATAGACGTACATCTGTGTAGTGCGTAGAACTCCGATGGCATCATTGATCCTTAGGAACTGGGGGCAAGTGTAACCCGCGGGAAGGAATATCATAAAAAATATGGTGAACGATAAGACAACATAACAAAAGAAATCTTGTTCCGCAGATAAAGTGAGACAAATGTTTATGGGTAAAGGGAAGAAAGAAAAGAGGAAAAAGAATAAGCCGCAGTAGTAGTAAGTGGAGTGAAGGAATGAAAATGGAAGGATGGACAGGGAAGGAGACAGCACAAGGGTAAGATGGTGCGGAGGAAAGGAGCACCTCATCCATCAATGTAACTGATCGAGTGCTTTATCGGTTCGGGGAGGAAGAAGAAGGAAGGGAGGGTTTCAATGTTCCTTTTTGGCTTCAGCTACAAGACTACCTTCATTGGAAACCTAAAGACGGCTGCTGAAGCCTTAAATGTAACTCTGCAATTCACTCTTGCTTCTGCACTAATGGAATAAATCTCTTTCCTACGATAATAAATCATAAAGCATGGATTGGCGAATACAACTTATTGACTGCAAGCATATCAGCAGCAGGTGGCTTGGGTACGATGAATTGCTGATAGGTTGCATGGATCGTGTTCACATGGAAACATGTGAACAGTGTAAGTAATCAAACGTGACTGACACAATTGAGACTTACTACCAGTCAGTGCATTTTATTCTCCATTAAAGCCAAAGTTAAGTTTTGGAATAAGATCTCAAAGAGTGAGGATTTGTTCGGCTTGTAGCTTAGTCACACCTTCTGCGCACGTGAATATTGCGTGAATGCGAGTCAAACCGTCAATAAGTTGCGAGAAAAAAAAATTATGGAATTTTCTTGGTGTTTAATATCGTTTGTGCTGACATTTATGGAAGCTGTTTACATTAATTTTATCGAGACTAGTTGATATGCTGTCGTTTTAAATCCAACGCGTTATGACAAATTTAAAAAATTTGAAGAATTTTCAGAAAAATTTCATCCCACAAAATGTAAAATGTGTGATAAATAAACGATATCAGCGCGACAGAAATATATTTTGAAAAAAATGACGGAAGTATTCAGTCAGCAAATATATCTCGACTTTGAATTAATAATAGAATTGATAAATCAATAAATATGTAGAAATTACGCGAAATGTAATTAGTAGAAATGCTTCAGTACGTCGATTTATCTAAGGATAAATCAATTAAAAGGTCGACACTCTCTAGGGTTAAGACAAAAATACGGAGCAATGACGTAAGCAATCAAACAATAGGGAGATTCAGAGGATGAAGCGGTGACTCCACTATACCACAGAACGAGAATTTTTTATCATAAAACGTAATTAAACTTTTGGCGCCGAAATTATTTTTATAATTTTAGCACACCCTGTATATAGAATGTGAATAATACAGTAACCAAATACTTTAGAATTAAGAAACAAACTGCATTTTGAAGAGATAAAAACGGAGAGTATATACCATGTTTAAAATATTCAGTACCTATATTTGTTGAATAAATATATAAAATGCAACTTTGGAGGTTAGCGGTGCGGTACGACCACTGTAGTTGACATTAGGCGTCTAAAGGTTAAAATTCAAAACAACGGCTGGTGAAAACAATAAAAGTGCCGAAATTTACAACAAAAAACTAATTTGCACTAAACGTTATTTTTTAGGCTTCGCAGCAAAGTAGCTGGGAACTGCGCTCTTCTGAGTTTTTACGCAGCGAGGAGTGGTAATTTCTTACCGACGTTTCGGGACAACTTATCGGTCCCATCCTCAGGGTTCAAGAATCGAATAAGAAAATCTGGGCACTAACATTTATACTGTGGAATGAAGAACTTTGACGGAAAAAAGTTACGATTCCCAGTTTTTGAAAGAACACCTGGAATGATTATTCAAGATATAAATAGTAAACAGACGGCTAAACGGAGACGTTGCCAATCAAGTAAGATTCTTAGAAGTAATAACACAAATATATATAAGTTTCATAGTAAGACAAACTGTTTGCCAAGTTGATAGTTTTAACAATACAGAGGTTAAATTATCATAGACTGAGTAGCTGAGGACGAGCGTAGGTTATTGGCAGTTAGGGTGGAGGGAGTGGAAATAAAAAATGGACAGTATATCACAAAATAAAGTGTACAAAACGCCGCGTACTTAAAGGGCGAAATCCTCTGGGATCCGAAGCAAAAGAAGAATAAGTGTGTGGAGGAAAGAGAAGATAGAGTAATGCCCCAAAAGATACGAAGTGACAGACTGATGGTAAATTGGAGGGAAAGAAAGGGTATTGAAAAGGAAAGGGAACATAAAAAATAAGTTGGAAATACTGAGTGATGAAAGGAAGAAAAGAAGATTATTTCGGAACGTCTAGCAACTCCTGCAAGTTTCGACTTTAATGTGTAAGGAAATAAGTGCATGTGTGGCCTCACTACTAGTGGCCATTCAAATAACTGGGCCACAAACAAGACACTCACCAAGCTTCAATCTGTAAATCCCTTCTTCTCCCTATCCTTCCTTTATCTGCTTCATTTTATGGACAAATTGCTGAATACCAGCTATTATCACATTTTTGGCTACAAAAAAATGCCACACAAAATTCAGGAATCCTTCCATTTTATTATTCCTTTTATTCTTAGAAATGTTGACGGATTTGCTATTTGGTACACCCTAATTTGTTCAAATTGTCCCCTCTTGTTGTGATTTACGCTAGTAGAATTTGTAAAGTAATATCAGTTATTTCTATTTAAATCCTTTATGTTGCGAACAGGTTACTTTCAAACAAAAGAAAACGGTTCGACACGGTTTCAATTGTTGGTGAATTAAAACTCTGTTTGGTTAATTAAAGATACTTGTTTCTACATTATCAGGCTGTCCTCCTTAAAATATGGATGGAGAAATGCACGCAAATCTTAGTTTTTAATCTTTAAGGTTCCTACTGTGACTAGACTAGGGACGAGATTACAGAAAAATCGATGTTCGAGTGGCTGTATTAGCAGAAATCGAGGTTCGAGTCACTGTATCAGCAGAAATGGAGACTAGAGTCATTGTATAAGCAGAAATCGAGGTTTGAGTCACTGTATCGGCAGAAATGGAGGCTAGAGTCACTGTATAAGCAGAAATCGAGGCTAAAGTCACTGTATAAGCATAATTCGAGGTTTGAGTCACTGTATCAGCAGAAATGGAAGCTGGAGTCACTGTGTCAGCAGAAATCGAGGTTCGAGTCACTGTATCACCAGAAATTGAGACTAGAGTCACTGTATAAGCAGAAATCGAGGCTCGAGTCACAGTGTCAGCAGAAATCGATGTTCAAGTCACTGTGTCAGCAGTAATCGAGGTTCGAGTCACTGTATCACCAGAAATCAAGGTTCGAGTCACTGTATCGGCAGAAATGGAGGCTAGAGTCACTGTATAAGAATAAATCGAGGTTTGAGTCACTGTATCGGCAGAAATGGAGGCTAGAGTCACTGTATAAGCAGAAATCGAGGCTCGAGTCACTGTATAAGAATAAATCGAGGTTTGAGTCACTGTATCGGCAGAAATGGAGGCTAGAGTCACTGTATAAGCAGAAATCGAGGCTCGAGTCACAGTGTCAGCAGAAATCGATGTTCAAGTCACTTTGTCAGCAGTAATCGAGGTTCGAGTCACTGTATCACCAGAAATCAAGGTTCGAGTCACTGTATCGGCAGAAATGGAGGCTAGAGTCACTGTATAAGCAGAAATCGAGGCTGGAGTCACTGTATAAGAATAAATCGAGGTTTGAGTTACTGTATCGGCAGAAATGGTGGCTAGAGTCACTGTATCAGCAGAAATGGAAGCTAGAGTCACTGTATAAGCAGAAATCGAGGCTCGAGACACTGTGTCAGCAGAAATCGAGGTTCGAGTCACTGTGTCAGCAGTAATTGAGTTTCGAGTCACTGTATCACCAGAAATCGAGGTTCGAGTCACTGTGTCAGCAGAATTCTCCTCTTCTTCACAGCATCTAAAGGGATAGGGTTTATTCAGTCAGCCACAAAAAGGGTAATGGCGACAACTTCCTTGAGGTGAAGTGGTTGTACAGTGAAGCTGACCACTCACTTCCAGTGTGCAAAGCTGAATAAGATATTGCGGTAAACTGTCACAATCTCTTACAATTTCGTTCCATAGTGATCATTAATTAAAAACAGACAAATTTTCTTTAACTGTGCATAAGGAATATTTATTAAAATTTGATAAAAGTTACTTGCTTGCCTCCGTGATGATACTGAGCCCATTTGCATTGTAAAGACATTTGCGAAATTTGATTTTTGTTGCCAGTGTTGAAGACCAAAAAAAGTGTTTTTTATTTTGACTTTTGGCATCCCTTGGAGTTGTTTAAAATAATACTGATATTTCACACCAACAACACAAACTTTTATTATTAACCTTTAGACGCCTAATGTCAACTATAGTGGTCATACCGCACCGCTAACCTCTAAAGTTGCATTTTATATATTTATTCAACAAATATAGGTACTGAATATTTTAAACATGGTATATACTC
>Ga0123352_10018208_pt1 | contig 11201 bp, 7 predicted proteins | sample TergutLab28metaG_FD_89700 | JGI IMG/M metagenome (GOLD analysis project Ga0123352, IMG submission 89700) | Labiotermes labralis P1 segment gut microbial communities from Petit-Saut dam, French Guiana - Lab288 P1 | ecosystem: Host-associated > Arthropoda: Insects > Digestive system > Gut ... | reverse complement strand
TCTTGCTGTATTCACTATTTCATTCATGCTTGCACCCGGTTTCACAAAGCTGGTGACTTTAAAGTCAGTACTAAGATTGTCTTGCAATAAGTCTGCGCAGTTTCTTGCATGGCTATCACCGATTATTACTTGAACTTTCCATAAGCTGTGGTAACCTCTTCTTTTTTTGGATGTGTTTTGCACTTGTCCGTACGGGGTTTTCTTGTTTGTGTGTTAAACTTGGGAATTCTTTATAGTATTCAAATGTTCCGTTTACTATTGTTGGAATTCTCCTACCTTTAACTTGATGTTTTGTAGGTTTGGTTGCCCTTTGTAGTGATGCACTTTCATTCCCTTCTAGGTTAGCAAGTGACGAGAAACGATTTTTTGTTGGGATGTCTATGCCGGTTAATACTGTTTCGTCCTCGTTATGCTTTTCTTGGCGTTTGACGTTTATATTTTTTTGTGCTGCTGTAATCCACTCATCTCACTGGTCGTCTTTACGTTCTTGCTAATAGCAAGATTTCAGGCCCGGTGAAAAGTGTTTGACAAAGCTCAGAAGGTAGTAGACTGTATAAACTTAGCTCAGGAACTTTCAGTGCAGGTTAAGACGAGTCTCTTAGCGGTTACAACCATGCATCTGCACAATAAAGTGGCATGACTGTCACGAAGGGAAGTGGAGGCGTGGGACATTTCAACATACACGGTTTTCGATATCGTTGAATCATAACACCAATGAAACACATTTGTTCGTGTTATTAATGAATGATTTAGGCAAGATGCACGCAATGAAGAGTGTCAAAACGGTTTTTGAAAGTCCATGCAGTGGTGTTCTCGTTAACTTTCGAGCAGGTCAGAAAGATTTTCAGCCTATGTCGAGAGTAGTTGTAAAAAATTACTTACCTGTAGTGTTCCAAGAATTTGTTCCAAGAGACTAAATACCGCAGTTGGACTACTGTAGAACTTGACTTGATGGTGCGGGTGTCTTATTTACTCGACCTTCCAAAGACCACGCGGACGGCAAACCTGTGACGTTAGGTAAACGCAACTGTTTCTTATAGAATTGTAGGTTAAATGTATCTAAACACAACTTTGCGTGTTGAGTTGTAATTTAAAAATGAAAGGTATTTAAGGAAGCTGATACTTCTTTAATTATTGGAGTTCGGCGAGAGTTTGAGAACCTTATTTCTAGATTTTCTTTCACCTTAATACTTTGTGGTGACTTGAATATAAATTATCTTTTAGTAACCCCAGATAAGAAAAGACTGGATAATATAACGAAATCCTTTAATCTCAGTGAAATAGTAGCTTTTCCTACAAGGATTACTAACAATACGGCAACTAATTGATTGCATTTTTCTGGATACCATGCTGGTAAAAAAAGTAATATCTTATTCACATATTAATGGCTTGTCAGATCATGATGCACAAATTGTCATCCTAGACTCATTTACGATTGTCACAAAAATATTTATAAAAAAATGGTTGACTCAATAATCAAATGCTAAATAACTTTCTCCTAATGTTACAAGAAGAAAACAGGGATTCAGTCTACAGTACCAATAATATTAATGAAATGTTCAATAATTTTCAAAATACTCATTAGAAATTTTGACAATAGTTTTCCTGTCATCACGACAGGAAACAGGCGCAAAAGTGCTAACTGGGTTATTAATGGAATAAAAATATCATGTAATAGGAAAAGAGAACTATACCTACTAAGAGGGAACAGTAACAATCCACAGGTAATCAATTTTTATAATAAGTACTGTTCTATCTTAAAAAAGGTAATCATAGAAGCAAAAAAAAAATGCATATCAAAAATCAGATACATAATTCTACTAATATAATAAAATCAACGTGGGATATAATAAAAGATTCTATGGGCTCATCTCGCTTTTATAGTCCAATTACTAAAATTAACACTGATTATGGGTCTACTACTATTCCCTTAAGAAATAGCAAAAGCATTTATTGAGTTCTTCGTTGACATAGCAAAGAACTTAGATAATAAACATGCCGATATAAACAAAGCTATAGAACTTCTAACAAAGACTAACATGGTTGAATATATGGAAATGAAACCCATTCCATTTATAGAAAATGAGTTATTACATAAAATATTTACTATGAAAACAAAGAAACCTTCTGGTTATGATGGCATTTCTAATATGATCTTAAAACACTGTGTAAAAGCTATAAGTAAGCCCTACACGTATATTTGTAATTTTTCCCTAAGTAACGGAATTTTTCCGGATAGATGCAAGTATGCACTAGTTTTACCAGTATATAAAAGGGGTGAAAGAACTAATAGGTCTAATTATCGACCCATACCCTTACTATTATCATTGTCTAAAGTGCTGGAAACAGTGATGTTTAATAGGTTCAATTAGCACCTAAATGTAAATAGAATAATAGTTCCTGAACAATATGGATTCAGAAGAGGAATTAATATAGAAAACACAGTTTTTTCACTAACAAACACAATACTCAGCTCATTAAATAAGAAACAGCTGGTAGCAGGACTTTTCTTTGACTTATCCAAAGCTTTCGATAGCGTTAATCACTCAGTTTTACTGCAAAAATTATCTTACTATGGAGTCCAAGGAATTTATCTTAACTGGTTTGAATCTTATTTAACGAATTGACGGCAAAAGGTAATTATTTCTACTCATGGAGGGAATTATTCCTCCAATTGGGACACTGCAATCAGTGGGGTGCCCCAGGGCTCGGTTCTGGGACAGCTGCTCTTTTTAATTTACATACATGATTTCCCATACATAATACATCAAATTGCAAAACCAGTTATTTATGCAGATGACACTAGTATATTAGTGCATGCTGCAAATGTCATGGAGCTACAGGTCAAAGCTGATGATTCAATATACCAAATAAATGAATGGTTTTTAGTAAATGGGCTAACTTTAATTTTTGATAAGAAGAATATAATAAAATTTAGCTCAAAAAAAAGTAAAGAAGACCACATTCACTTTAGGTATTCTAACATCATAAAAGAAACTGACAGTTTAAAATTTTTAGGTTTAGAACTGGATAAGTTTCTAAATTGGAAAAATCACATTGATAAATTGTTACCTAAACTAAGCAGTGCATGCTTTGCTATTAGATCAATGTCTTCTCATTGTAATATAACCACTATTCAAATGATATACTTTGCCTATTTCCATTCACTACTGTAATATGGCATAGCATTCTAGGAAAATTCAACTGAAAGTGTTAAAGTATTTAAACTACAAAAAAGAGCAACTAGACTTTGACTGGGTCTAATGTCAGAACATACTGTAGACTTTTATTCCCATTGTTAGGTATTATGACTTTGCCTTCTCAGTACATATTTTCTCTGATGAGATTCTTGTCTCAAAACCTGGAGTTTTATACATTTAATTCCACTATCCACAATTACAAGACATGAAATAGAATTCTATTACATAAACCTTCATCTCTATTAACTATATACCAGAAAGGATTATATTATGAAAGTGTAGGAGTTTTTAACAAATTACCACACAATATAGCTTAACTGATTTCGCATAATAAAAGTTTCTTGACTAAATTAAAAAAGTATCTGTTAGGAAAAGTCTTTTACTCAATAGATGAATATATGAATGATCACTCGGACTGATGAGGTGCGATTCAATCTTAAGTTTAGGGAATTCTTTAATTGCTAAACATGTTTTAATGTGTTAAGTCATTGTTGTATGGTTATAGCTAGCACAACGTTTATCATTGAATTCTTGTGTAAAGTTTTTTATGTGTGACAGGCTTCCTGTATGACTTTTGTCTCAGTTGATTGTCTTTGTATTGTTTTGTATGGCGTGCTTTACATCAATATAGAGCCTTGGAGCTCTCAAGATATTACAAAGCGACAAATTATGTATGTGTGATTCTAAATCATGACAGTAAATTGTTTGTGTGCAGGGGTGTGATCGCTGTCGTACTGTGGCAGCTAGTGAACCAATTGTAGGTAACTTAATTTAAGAACAATAAAAAGAGTCCCTCTAATGCTGAGGAAATGTTGATTGTAACTTTTTTTTCTTCCATTCTTGGAGTGTCGCAAAAATTTTGGCATTACCAACTAGATGATGGCAGTAGATGGGAACAATGACTGATATCCTATGGCCACTAGAGAATAAATTTAAGGGAACTTAATTACTAGTCCCAGATAAGGATTAGCCTGTCCACACTGGACTGGAGCCTTTAGTCCAACAAACCTTTCAGACATGCTACTAATGAGAATTTTTGCACCTTCCAGAATTGAAGCCTGACACACCCACAGCCAGTTAGGTGACTGAGAAAAGCTGTTCTGGCTATGGAGGAGAAAAGTAATTTCTACAAAATATTTCTCAGTTGTTAAAGAAATGAAATGCCTTTGCAACACCATAGCAAGAAACATGTTCCTCTGTGACCAGATTAAAACTGCTAAGAACTCAAAGCTCTTTACAAAGCCAAATTCTTCCTTGAAGTGTTATTTCTTTCTAAAATATTAACATATTTATTGTATTATCTGGTTCATTACAGTATGTGCATGTAAATTTTAAAAACCACAGATATGAAGATTTAGGTTATATAGTTAGCACAACAAATATTAATAGTATGCAGTTAGTATGGACACAGAGTGCTTTAATTCATCAAAATTCAGTTCGGTTATTCAATTATCACAGTGTAATTGTACTAAAAACCACACCTTTACCCTGATTTAAAAAACATTATTTTAGTTTATATAGAGCCACAGTTAGGAAAAGAAGCAAATGGACCTCCACTCCCTCATATATCTTCATGACATGGCACTGAACTAAGCAAATAGACTGCTGAGGTTAGGAAATTGAAATGTGTGGAAACTTAATTAGTTTCCAATTTTATTCTGTACAGTGCAAGTTACCATTGAATGAAGTACGCTAAAGTTTTAGATATATTTGTTTATTCTTCATCTTGTATTTACATGCTTGGAACATTAAAACTAATGCAGCTTATATGACTGAATAAGGAACTCACAGCATTGACTCTTATGCAAAACTTACGCGTTTGTACTGTTTAATGAAATCTTCCATCTCAATCATTCTCTTCCCACAGTCACACCACAACAAAACCTCATACATTGGAATACACACATGATTGTATAATGTTCATTGAAATGTATAAATAAACACACAGCATGAAATACATAATACTGCACATATGAACAATTTAAATACAGTACTTTAGTAACAGTTTAAATTTATGCTCACGGAAACTACATTATCTACATGAAACTAGTAAGGCAGCAGCTTGGTAGAGAAATCCAACATGTTTTATACTTTTCAACTTAGGACTTTGTCTTGACTAGAGCTGGCAATTTGAAAGAAACAGCTCTTTCCAGAACTACTGGTTAAAATTTCATTCTTAAATTAATTCTTAATTTTAATCCAACATCTAATGAATTTGTAAGAATTTGTTTGGACTGCTTAATAAAATTAAAAGTGCATCACAATCCAGGAAACTCTTTAAGCTTTCTGGCAGTTTTTATAGCCCCTCACATAGGAAGCAGTACATGATGCACAAGTGAAATTAAAGATGTATCTACACTGTTGAAACTTGAATGCTGAAACCAGCACTACTTGAACTTCTCTATTTTTTTTGGTAGACTTCCAGTGTTGCATAATAGTGATTCTTCTACAGATATTTCTGCAGTGTTTTATCAAAAGTTTTTGTTTTGTTAAAAACTGGAGGAATAGAAATTTGCTTCATCATATGCTGGTGCTTCAGGTATAAAAAGTTGTAAAAAATATTATCCTATTCATATTAAACAGTTCTGCAGAAACAGATCAGTCTTATGATGGATTGTAGTTGTTTTGTCCAGAACATTATCCATAATGAGAGAAAAGGTAAAGAAAATTTGATCTACAACAGTCTTATTCAAAAAAGTAATAGTCTTGAAAATACTTCAACACTGGAAGAGGAATTCATTTGTACACCTACATGTCTTTTATGTAGTAACCAGTATGTTTATACATGAAGCTGATTACATGCTTAAAAATAAGCTTTAACTTTTAAGGTTTTTTTTTATTACTAAGTACAGTTTAGTTAGCAACTCAGACTATTCACCAAATGTGAAATAATTTGTCTGAGAGCAAGCTTGAACTTCAGCTTTGTACTCAGCAAGTTTTGAAATTTTTGGCAAGATGACTATGGTTTCCAGTCTTTTCTTTAACTTAAAAAATTACATTTTTTGTATTATACACTGTTTTTGGGAATCAAAACAGACACATTAAACAGTGACAAATATCAGTCCTCAGGAGTTTGAAACCCCCAGTACCAGGGCCAGTAAAATTTCCAACCAATGACAGCAATGTGGACTGATCTGGGAGCTTCAGCCTTCTGGAACCTTCAAGGCTTGTACAGGGATTGCTTTACTATTTTTTTTTTTGGAGCTTTATACAAGGGTTATCCAGAAATTAAAGATGCAAAATGGTTGGCAGGGGAAGGGAAATGACAATTGTGAAGGTGGCAATGCTGTCGTGTCTAGCATACTCCCATTTCCGTTTGTTTTTGCATTCAAAGAAACATCTGGTTGGCCAGAAGTTTCACGAAGATGAAGAGGTGAAATACAAAGTCACTACGTGGTTGTGCAGGCAGGCAGTGGAGTTCTATGACACTGTAATGAAAACTCATACCCAAGCTAAACAAATGCCTTGACAAAAGTGGTGATTATGTGGAAAAATGGCTAAAGATATGTGTTAAGATTTTTTCACTCAGTTTTTTAATAAAAATATTGAAAAAAATTATTGCATTTGTATCTTTACTTATGGACGTTCTTTATAGTTACAGATTTAGTGACAGGGTCCAGTGTTACTGCATTGAATTGGGTGCTTCAAGAGCTGAAGCACTACTGCATAAATTTGATAACTTGTGCTTAGTCTTAATGCAGTCACATGGGGTATGCACTGCATTGAAATTTGATATTACACAAATATACCATTCATAATGAAAGACTTACAGAACAATTTTTCACAATATGAGTATTTCTGAGTTCTTCAGTAATAGTGACATATAGCTACATAAATGTATTACTCAGAGGAAGAAGTAAATCATATTTGTAAAGTGGATGCCATTTCTGTTACATTACACCATACGAAGCTACAAAGAATCATATAAGATACATTTATCTTCAAGTGACCATCAGATTTGATGACTATGGGCTGTTTTCATTTGTATCCCACTTCATGGCTTATCTGGCTTGGGTGGCTTGGTCAAGGCCTGAAGCATGACTTACGGAGGGCTTGTACCCCTTTCCTGATGTGATTCCTAACATGAAACTGTATCATTCTCTGTATGTCTTTATAGGATGTCATTTAGAGGAAGCTTTTGCCTTGAACTCAACATCCTGTAGAATTTAACACTTCTTTTGACTTGTTAACAAATAGTCATGAAGCAAGTTTACCTCTTACACTGACCTCACAATACATCATACACAGAAATGAATCATGAAGGACTGAAGACAAAATTGTATGTTTGTATGCAAAGAAAAAACTGCAGCATATCAACACACAAATTTTTAACCATAAATAATGAAAACACCATAAAACATAACTGCTTTATTGATTTAATCTGTTAGGATTTGAGAAATGTCTGTACCATCTTAACCACAAATTAAGAAACCTGTATGCTGAAAGCAGCTGCATGGATGCTATAATATAGTAAAAATTACTTTTGGTTTCTGTTATATTTCAGTGATTTTAAATTTTGGTATAAAGCTCTGTGAAGATGGGGTAAATGATGCCGCAACATGTGGAGAAATAAAAGACTATATTTTTGTGTGTCAAACATGTATTGGTTGGTGTTATGAATGAATGATTTGGTCAAGATGTGTGGAACAAACATTGTCAAGAGAGGGAAGTGTACATGTAGAGTGACATTTCTCAAAGGTTTAAAGAAGATTTATTTCCTTGATTACACACTGTTCGAAGTAAAATAGTGTATCTGAAAAACTTAATTATGCTATGTTGCCATTACACAAGAAGTTACCAGGTGCAGCTCCAGGGTCATCCACCAAAATTCTATATTCAATTAATATTTCAAATGTGGTATGCAAGAGAGCCAGGACACCATAGTTGGTGTAGTGACTAGGATATTCCAGATTTTGTGTTGCAGCAGGGGCAGGACATTTTCTGTCTCCAAAACATCCAGATTTGGTCTGGAAACTACAAGCCTGATATCCAATGGCTACTGGAGGGGGGGGGGGCAAAGTGGGTGGGGCATGAGTCTAACCCTCACCGCTATCTAAGAATGAGTTGAGCTGTACTGCAACTCGCCCTTTGTGACTTTATAGCTTGTGTCAGGGACAAATTTACCATCTTTTGCTGGAGTATGTAACAGATGTGACCAGCCTAGTCTCAGCATTTCATTGCTAACTAGGCTCTTGAATTGACTCTAAGAAATTATTGAATTTTTTGTGTATATTTTGTCAAATGAAGACACTGAAATAGCATACTGATTTTTTTTTTTTTAATTTACTTCCACCTCTGAAATGCATAGTAGTTATTCTACAGATTTAAATATAAAATCTCTAGCTAGTGTGATATTACAGTACTGTTCCATGCAGACTGTCAGAGCTACTAATGTCTCTTAAAACAAATGATCAGCTAAATGTGATATACACAATATCTGGCAAGATATTTGGAGAAATATATATGCAGTACAGCCTTGCATATGGTGGGAATACAATTTACATTCAGGGCACAATTTGTTGCAGACATGCCTATATTGATGGTCTGTTATGTCTTTGGCATGAGTAAATAAGTCTAATATACAATTGTTTGGAAATGATATGTGTGTTTTTTAAAATCAGGAATATGATTTTGTGTACTGATTTCCCATCATGAAAGTGAAAAATCGAGCCCTGTAATTTTCTGTTACAGAAGATTTAAATAACTTTATAATATAATTGAAAGAAAACTCACTCTTAACTATAACGGTACTGTTTAACATAAAAAGTACACTTTTCATTAATTTGTAATGTTTCTATTGCTTTGTTATTAACTGCTTTCCTTATATCTTTTACAACATTCACTTTTGTTTTGCTACTTCAAGTTTCTAAGATGTGCTGCTTTGTCATTGGGTGAATATTTTTAAAAAATTGAAGTTTTGTGGTCCATTCAATTTCAGGGACAAGCGCTGGTATTGCCTCTTGTCCCTGAAGATGAACACACTGCGATGCTTCAAAATGTCAGGAAGTACTTGCTGAACCAAACCAAACCAAATGACATAGCACCATGTCCTGGATGACTTGATTCTTCAGAAATACTGTTTTGAGAACATAAAATCTCACAACTTTCTGGCTGGGCATAAAGATCCCCTGTGACTGGTATTTGAACATTATTACCACGAAAATCTTATAACTAAATGCTTAAATAAATGAAACTGAAGGATGAATACTTAAATTATAACAGTGAATGTGAGTGAAGTCAGACCTATGAAAACAGCCCAAATGCTGGGATGCCTGCAGTATTTCCTACAGAATGGCTGGTGTTAAAGGACGCTCAGTTTGTTGGCCAGATACAGTAGATGCACCAGTGTGCAAGCCATTGACATCAAATTGCCAATGGCAATTAACATGTGCACTTTACGGAAAGCCTTGTGAATCTTGACGTAGTGGGGACATTTCGCCAATGGGCCAGGATCATGTCGTCCAACCTCCAAGCCAACTCCTGCTGCCTTCTCCATTGCAATTTTGGCTGCAATGAGCCGCAGGAGGGGTGGAGCCAAGTATAAGCGGATGAGCAGCTCAACAAGAAAGCACACTGCCATAGCACCAACCTAGAATGGGAATATGATTTAGTGCACCATGAAAATGCTGCATGGGCTTTACTTGATGCAGTGTGTGAACATGTATAAGCCATATGTTCTCTTCGTCTGCCTGACCATTGTAATGATTCCCTGAAGATTAACGTACTGTTTGTGAAATATCATACATAAAATCCTCACTAAACTTTCTCAAAGATGCTTGTAATCTGTTCTAAACTTCATGAATACTTGTAAGAAATTATCAAATTTGTGCCTTCACTTATGTGAAGGTCTGAATTCGGTTCTTGACTATGAAGTTCAAGAAAAATGACTTCAGACTGTAATGTAATTCAAAATTTAATGGAAAAATTGGTTATTTTTGAGTTTACAGGGAGTTGGGATAGCGCAGTTGGTATAGTGGCTAGGCTACCAACTGAACAATTGTGATATGATTCCTGGCAGGGACAAAACATTTTTCTCTTATCCAGATCATCCAGACTGATTGTGGGGTCTACCTAATGTCCTATTCAGTGGGTACCAAGTGATGAAATGTGCACTTTGTCATCATCAGTATGTCCATGTATCAGTAATTCATACAATGAACAGAACACATAACCATGGGCCTCATCTCAACCTCCATATTCATTTCTAAAGTTGCAATTAATTTTTAAAATTAGAGATTAAAAACCCACTTAAAATTGTAGGCTCAAATTAAACATTTGTTCATAATTCACTTACTAGTGACTGTGTACTTGAAATGCCTTCTACACTTGCAATAGCTTTCTGTGAATACTCCTGTAACACTTAAGACCTACCACATTACCTGGACTTGTATTTGTTATTTTCATTCATTTTTTATGTTCATTATGCATTGAAAATATGTTTAATTGTTTCATACTGTGGTGTCAAACTTGCCAGTATAAACATATGTGCACTTATTTGGTATTTGGTATTGGTATGTATTAAGCATTCATCAGATCTATACAAGACGTGGATATAGAACTTGTCAGGGTAAATGTAAACTACAGTTACAATTTAGGATATATGGCTATAAGATAAGTACAATTACAACAAGAAATATGAGTATAAAGTAAGAAATACAGTTATAAGTAATACAAGAGATTACAAAAGGAATTAACAAATACAAGTAAGGAATTCCGTTACAATTAAAATACAATTACAGTAGTTAACATGTAAGTGCTGTAGGATGATATGGGATAATCATATAGGTACATATTACAATTATTAGTTTATTTTACAGTTTATCTTGTTAGGTTGTTACAATGTAGGATAGACCTTATTCCGTAAAGTTAATGAATTCTTCTTCATGATAAAATGAGTTATCCATTAGGAACTTCTTTAGGACTTTTTTGAACATCTCTGTGTCATTTGCTGTATTCTTTATGGAGGTTGGTAAGTGACTGAAGAGCCACATTCCCACATAG
>Ga0123352_10018206_pt1 | contig 11202 bp, 7 predicted proteins | sample TergutLab28metaG_FD_89700 | JGI IMG/M metagenome (GOLD analysis project Ga0123352, IMG submission 89700) | Labiotermes labralis P1 segment gut microbial communities from Petit-Saut dam, French Guiana - Lab288 P1 | ecosystem: Host-associated > Arthropoda: Insects > Digestive system > Gut ... | reverse complement strand
GGTCGAACATTCGACACCATTGAAGAGATTCAAGAGGAATCGCAGCGGGTACTTGACACAATTCCAAAAAGGGACTTCCAGGGATGCTTCCAAGCATGGCAGAAACGCTGGGACCGCTGTATTTGTGCAAAAGGGGAGTACTTTGAAGGTGATGGAGGAATTTAACATCCAAGGTAAGCAAACTTCTTTTTACAAGTACTGTCTTGGAACTTTTGGATACACCCTTGTACATTTCTTGGTAAATGTTCGTACTAGATAGCAGTGTAGAAATCCAACATGTTAGACACCATGATTAACTGACTAACTACACAGAGCAGAGACCTGCATGGGAAGTTAATAGTTCCTCAGCTGGTCAAGAAATTGCCCACATTTTGTGGAACATAAAGCATCATTACTTTATTTACAAGAGCCTGTCTCTTGAAGAGCCATTTAATATTGTTCTTCCATCTGTGCCAAGGTATTGCAAGTGGTCTTTATCCCTCAGGTTTCCCCACCAAAACCCTGTATGCACATCTCTTCTCTTCTGCACGTTCCATATACCTTTCCTTCTCATTCTTCTTGATTTGATCACCCAAATAATACCTGACACCATAAATAAAAGGAAAAATATGTAAGCTCAATTTGAATGACTGAAAAGAAATATCACTTGTTCCCTGTAATGTAATACATCATAAAGAGATTAAAAGGGCCCTGTCTTTTCTAATGTAGTAAGACACAATAAAATCTGGTTTAAAATTTCAGCACCCACTAAAATCTTGGCTGATAACACATTTTTTGCTCCACTCGGGACATGTATGTTCTGCCATGTTTTTGTGTTCTTTGTTCTGCTTATAAAGATATGTTGTGACAGACTGATACTCCATCCAGGTGGTCTGCCACTGGAATAGTGTTTAGAAAATGCATGCAATCATTATAGGCCCATTATGATTATGAAGGTTAGTATCATTAAGAAAAAGAAGACAGGTGAATGACAGCCACATATGCAAGAATGGGAAGGGGTAAGAATATTTTTTCCTGGTTTCTTAATATACATTTCAAGACAATATGGACTGTAGTAGCATAAGGCCACATCAAGAATGCTGGAAGATTGTTTAAAAATATGCTTATCTTTGATGGCTGACCAAGTTACTGGGCTGAGAGATATTGCCCGTAATGTGGAAAGACAGATGTGAATAACTTCAGTATATGTATATGGATTATGATTATTGGCAGTGCAGAATGATAAGGCAGTGCAGTGTCATAGCATTGCTGTTATCATGATAATCATTATTGTTACCATTATCATTATACCTGGATCATATACGTATGATATGAAGATCCAAATCTTTTGGAATGTGACACTGTGTTGAGATCTGTACTGTTCTTGGGTTTTACACAGCATAGAATCCAAGACGAGCACTGAACTCATTTACATCAGAATCCTGAATTCATGCATGACACTGTGTTGTTGGCTGAGTAGTTACCAGTGCTTTCAAAGAACATAGCACCTTAATTTTCTGGGCCAGAAAACACTACAGTCCTTCAAAACATCAGAAACTATTCTGTCAATGACACAGTGTCATATTTCAGAACATACATTCCTTTCAGGAACACTGCTGTAAAAATCTGAAGTCTTGCATTAAGTGTGATAACTGTGTAATGGATAGATTTATGAGCCTTTAATTTGATAATCCTAATAATGATGACACTGTATATCGAAAAGTATATTCTTTGGCTTATAGCTATGTGTGTAGTCGGCACAGCATAGTGTATAAGTTCTAGTGTATCCAGTATTGATGTTTTTTTTTTAGGTTGGTTATGAGGCAGGCAGCAAAGGTGAGAAGCTCCCTCCCATTTATATGGACAGTCTAGACAATGAATTAGTGCCTATACTTCACAAGGCAGCATCTATGTCGCAGTATAGTTCTGGGGCAGTCTTAGAACTGATATTTCACATTATGTTGCAGTGACAGAAACATATCATGGTAAGTCGGCCACTGAATCACATCACAGTTTTCTGTGATACCATACAAATAGACTTTGTTGTAAAGAACATACTCCAATAAACAAGAATGTTTGGTATATATACTGCATAGAGGATTCTTTGAGTTAGTATAATAAAACCTTACTGTACATTGTTAAAATGTGACTGGTGTGTGTGTGTGTGTGTGTGTGTGTGTGTATATATATATATACATATAGTAGTTAAATTACAGTATGTTTATAAAAGGATAGTTGGGAATGGATTCTAACTGTTGAGGCTGAACAGAAATTTCGTCAGTCTGTTAACATGCACCACAGGGCATAATACAGACATGATGTCAAAAATTAATGAAAGGTACTTTAAGAAACTGTATCATCAGACAAATTACTAAGCCAGAAAATAGGTTTCTACAACTAGTTGCAGTGTGGCAACTGATTTTGAGCCAAGCTCTGTATGTGTTGCAGATTAAAATATATCTAGAGTGTTAAGATTCTGTTAATTCATACTCACTGGTATTTCATTCTAGAAGTATCCTCGTGTTATGCCCCGCAGATAATTTTATAAATGCACCATAATTTTAAGATGAATACAGTTTTGTTTATACTATTAATTGACTGGTCAAAAAATGGTGCTGCCTGCTCTCGGTCGTTATTTTGTTGGTTACATATGCAATTATCATTTTCACATGAACACTTCTTTCATTAACTACTTATATGAACACTAAAATCTACATACAGCTAGTCACTGACTTACATATCCCTCTGCATGCATTGAAGTTTGTGTGCATAACATGTGTTTACAAAAAATGCAGAGATGGTGGATTTGTAGCCACATCCCAGGTATTTTTGTTTTTGTAGTTCTTAAGGGAGGGTACCTTAGTTTGTGTGACACAGTCCTTCGGTACAGACATGTGAATTTTTAAAAAAAGTCTTGAATAATGGCAGTTTATGTTCGAGCATAATTCAGTATATGTGCACCTTGAAGTTTTTTGTGTGTGGTGTATGGGAAATTATGCAGCAGGTAGAGATTATGTAAGTCAAGGCTCATGTAACCCAGGCATTCTTGTACCAAAAAAATAAGAAAACTGAAGCAGTTCTACCATCCACTTCATATGATTCATTCATGTGTTTATCATTTTAACAGCTGATGGCTAACAGTGAAGGTTTTGTTTTTGGTTGTGTAGGGACCATACCTGCAATAAAAACTTATCCTTAGCAAAAGGGCAAACTTGCCCATCCACCATATAATATACATTCAGAACTGGGCTGTCATGTTCGTATGACATAGGAAAATCATTAACAAGAATGTGTCCTGTAAGCGCAAGGAGTTCTGCCGTTACAGGGTGAAGATGTTTTGAATGATCTACATGTCATGGTGATTCACATTACATTGTCAAAGAAAATTGTTGTTTCATTGTGTATGGTTACCATCACTGGTGCACAAATAATGAGATGGATCTACAAAGTTTCGAGTTGGTCACAGATACATAACAAGAGCTGTGTCATCAGGTTGTACCCTGACAAAAAATGAGCACCTGCGATGTGCTTGCAATGATAGAATTGCTGCAACCCTGTTGCTACTGCATGATTCTCAACATTTTTGCAGAAAATATGTCATTTGAAAACTATAAGCAGAAAATATTGAAGGATTATGTGAAAAAATGTATTTCCCCACACATGTAGGAATGTGTTTTCTGATGACCGAGCATGAATTGTGGTACCTGTTTTAAGGGGATACTTGCTTTGTAATCTTGGTTACAAAGTATTAATATACTTTAAAAGGTCCTTGGCTACTTAAAATTTGCAAAGACTGTCATTATTGTGAACACCGATTTTGAGCATGATATAAATTTGTTGTCCAGAGTATGTTGGTTTCTGCTGAAATAGCACTACCTTCATTTCAAAAATTTATCTGCCAGTGTGCTGTGCTGTTTAGTAAACAAATGTATGTAATAAGCAAAGCTACTTGTGCTTATAACCATTAATATTTGGTGCATAATGCATGAACATTGAGAAAATCCAAAAGTTACATTTGCTATTCTTGTGTGCTTTATTACACACATTCTTCAATGTAATGTGTTTGGAGTTGAGGCGATTGAACATGTATGAAACAGGGCAAATGTAAACAGAATGTATAACAAGTGTTATTAATTTATAATTTCCAAAAGGAAAAAAGTAGGAATAAAATTATTATTAAAGAGATAACATGGAATGAAATTATTTCTTTTCTGAAGCAGTACCTGACTGTGTTGGTAGTTGTGGTAGAATGGCATTTTTTTGGATACCTCATGTCTTGGCAATACCACACTGTTGAATCCACTGTACCCCTGCATTCAGTTGTTACAAAACTGGTCAGACCATGTATATCCATTTCCTCTTGTTCCTGGTATTATTGTCAAAAATTACTGCTGCTGTGTTGTTGGTGTTTGTATTGTGTTTGGGAGTCAGTTGTGATAATTATATGAGATGCAGTATACGCGAGATTTTAGCAGACAGGTGTCCAATAAGGTACAGAGAATATTTTACCTTTTCAGTTGTGGCACCCAACATGAGCAATTGCATGTACGACATAGCATACATGGTACTATGAAGTTATTTTTGTATTATACAGACACAGACACATATGAGTAATTTATGATAATTTAATGAATAAAATATAATATTTATTAGTTAACCTTTGTCATACCAGGGTGAGTGTTTAATTTTTAGCAAATGGTTTATGAAAAACATAATTTGAACAGAGAATCATAAAATTTTGAAATAGACAGCACTGTGTGGAATATGCACAGAGATTATGCAGCATGACTTAAAAATGCAGTAAATTTCCATGTTGTCAAAATGTCAGAAATGGATTGCTAGGTGTTTTCCTATATGCATTTGCGTACACAAATCCGGGTATTTACAAGGTTGAGTCAAAAATACAGAGGGCTGCACATAACACCAGGTTTCTGGCAGTGTACAGCCAACCACAGTTATTCTATGATACCCATTACCCAGGAATGTTTACTCAGCTTATTCTTGTAATCAGTGTTTACAGTACTATTTACCTCCCTACCTCAGCTACCAAACCTATTATTGTCCTTTGATTCTCCTACTTACAACTTTACTTATACAAAAATATGGTCTGATTGTTTCAGTTCCAAGGCCATAGAGTACTACTAATTTTATATATGCCACCACCTCATTAATTGTTAGCCCTTACTGTTCAGACATTTTTCTTGTTACCTCTGCACCTCAGAACAGTTCAGAAGTATGTGAGTGTCAGCTGTCCTCATCATGTCATACTGGACATTCCCCTTGCTCCTTCTCCTCCCTTTAATAAGTAAATGAATAAATACATAAATAATAAGTAATAAATATATATAATATGTAAGTAAATAAATATATAGCTAAATAAATTAAATAACGAAATATTTCAAACAAACTTACCAGTGTTGTAGGCCATGGGAGTTGAGTGATAGATATCGAGTTTCAGGATTATCCCTTGAACACAAGAAGAGATACAGCTGAGAAGGTTCTCAGTTCTTCAACTACAGTGCCCTTCAGAGCGATTGCAATCAAACTTACAAGTACTGTAGATCTTGGGTGCTGAGTGTTAGACGTGGAGTTTTAGGATAATCACTTCACTGGCAGCAGGGATACAGCGGAGAGGGTACTGTGTTCATAATGCAACTGCCCTTCATTATAGACAGATCACTAACAATCTTACATGTGTTGTAGGCCATGGGGGATGAGTGCAGGATATGGAGTTTCAGGAAAACCCCTTGAAAGAAGAAGATATACAGCCAAGAAGGTACATTGTTTTCCAAGTAAAGCGCCTTTCTTTTATAAATGATCTCTACCACAATTTTAAGTGTTGTAGGCCATGGGGCTGAGTGAAGGATATGGAGTCTCAGGAAATTCTCTGGAATGGAAGAAGATAAACAGCTGAGAATGTACTTTGAACTACCAGGAAAGTTCCCTTCATTACAGACCAATCACATTCAGCCTCACAAGTTGTGTAGTTCATGTGGGCACAGTACTAGATATGGAGTTTCAGATAGAACCCTTGAAAGGGAGAAGAGATACAGCCAGCAAGGTTTCTTGCTCTACAAGTAGAGTGCCCTCCATTACAGTCTGATCATGAACAAACATAAAAGCATTGTTGGCATTGGGGCCTGATTGATAATAGAAATGGAGTTTCGTGAAAGTCCCTTGATTGGACGAAGAGATACAGCCAAAAGGTTCTGTAAAAGCAGTCCCATTACAGGCCTGGACAGGCCTTGAAGGTTCCAGGAGGTTGAGGCTCTCAGATTTTAAGACAATCAGACATGAAGGTGGTAAGGTTGTCAGCCCTACGCACCGGCTGCCTTTGCTCCCCCCAGGAAATATTCCTGGTACTCATTTCTGTTAGAGAATGAGTCAACCCCAGGGTCATAGTGCAGCCGGAAGGATTGTGTCAATAAAAAATTCCAGTGACACCATTGGGATTCGAATCCGCAACCTTCCGGCTTGTATTGCAGTGCCTCAGCCAACTACACCAACACAAGCAAGAAGGTACTGTGGTCTTCATTTAAAGTGCCCTTCATTACACACTGCTTGTGACCAAGCTGACAAGTGTTTTAGGCCATGATTCCTGAGCGCTAGATATGGGTTTTAAGGAAAATGCTTTGAATGGAAGAAGAGATACAGCCAAGAAGGTACTGTGTTCCTCAAGTAATGTGCCCTTCATTGTTGACCGATCGCAAACAAACTTGCAGTATATTTGGCCATGGGGGATGTGTGCTAGATTTGGTGTTTCAGGAAAATTCCTTAAATGGAAGAGATGATACAGCCAACAAATTGCTTTGTTCATCAAGTAAAGTGCCCTTCATTATAGATCAATTATGAACAAACTTCCAAGTGTTATAGGCCTGTGGGCTCAGTGCAAAATTAGGAATTTCAGGAATTTCCCTTGAATAAAAGAAGAGATACAGCCAAGAAGGTACTTTGTTTTTCAAGTAAAGTGCACTTTATTAGAGACTGATCGTGACCAAATGTACAAGTTTTGCAATACATGGGGCTCAGTGCTATGTATGGAGTTTCAGGAATTCCCTGCAATGGAAGAAGAGATACAACTGAGAATGTACTTGGTTCCTCAAGTAAACGGCCCTTTATTGTAGACCGATCACAAGCTAAGATACGTGTGTTGTAAGCCAAGCAGCCTGAGTGCTAAATATGGGGTTGCAGGAAAATCCATTCATTGTAAGAAGAGATACATCCGAGAAGGTTCTTTGATCTCCAAGTAAAGTGCCTTTCATTAACAACTGATCTCGACCAAAATTACAAGTGCTGTAGGCCATGGGGGCTGAGTGCTAGATATGGGGTTTTAGGAAAGTCCCTTAAATGCAAGAGGAGATAGAGCCGAGACATTACTGTGTTCTACAAGTGAAGAGCCCATCATTATAGATAAAGCATTACCTACCTTACAAGTTTTACAGGTCTTGTGGACTCAGTACTCAATCTGGAGTTTCAGGAAAATCCCTCAATTTAAAAAGGAGATACAGCTATGAAGGTACATTGTTCTTCAAGTAAAGTGCCTTTCATTACAGACCGATCGGAACCTAACATAAATATTTGGGGCTGTATGCTGGATGTGGAGTTTTAGGAAAGTCCATTGAAGGGAAGAAGTGTTACAGCCAAGAAAGTACTTTATTCTCTCACTAAACTGTCCTTTAGAGACCGATCGCGACCAAACTTAGAGGTGCTGTTGGACATGGGGGCTGAGTCTAGATATGGAGTTTCTGGAAAACCGCTTGACTGGAAGAAGAGATACAGTCAAGAAGGTTCTCTGTTCTTTATGTAAAATGCACTTCATTATTGACCTATCTTGACCAAAGTGACTAGTAAGCCCTTGGAGCTGGGAGCTGGACATGGAGTCTAGGAAAATCCGTTGCATTGAAGAAGAGATACAGGCAAGAAGGTCCTGTGTTCTACAAGTAAAGTGCCCTTATTTTCAATTGATTGCAACAAAATGTAAGAGTATTGTAGGCCATGGGGGCAGGGAGCTGGATATGGAATTTCCAGAAAATCCTTTGAGTGGAAGAAGAGATACAGCCAAGAAGGTACTTTATTCTACAACTAAAGTTCCCTTCATTAAAGACAACCATACTCACAAGTATTGTAACACATGGAGGCTTAGTGCTAGAAATAGGTTTCACAAAGATCCCTTGAATGGGAGAAGAGGTACAGTTGAGAACGTACTCTGTTCTTCAAGTAAAGTGACTTTCATTATTGACCAATAATGACCAGACTTGCAAGGTTTGTAGCATGTGGTGCCAGAGTGCTGTATATGCAGTTTCATGAAAATCCTTTGAATGGAAGTAGAGATATAACCGAGAAGGGGCTGTATTCTCCATGTCAAGTGTCCTTCATTATAGACCGATTGCGACTAAACTTACAAGTTTTGTAGGTGATAAGGAGCTGTCTTTGAATGGATGAAGTGATACAGTTGAGAAGGTACAACGTTCTTCAAATAACCTGTCCTTCATTATAGACTCATCGTGAACAAATTTACAAGTGTCATAGACCATGGTGGCTAGGTGCAAGATGTGGAGTTTCTGGAAAATCCCTTGAGGGAAAGAAGAGATGCAACTGAGAAGGTACTGTGAGCTTTATGTAAAGCGCCCTTAATTGTTGACTGACTGGAATGAACTTAACATGGGTTGTAGGCCATGGGAGATATGAGTGAAAGTTACAGAGTTTCAAGAAGATCCCTGAATAAAAGGAGGAATACAGCCGAGAAGGTACTTTGTTTTACAAGTAAAGTGCCCTTCATTTTAGACCAATCGCAACCTAACTTACAAGTATTGTATATCATGGGCACTGAGTGCTATATGTGAAGTTTCAGGAAAATCCCATGAATGGAAGAAGAGATACAGTGGAGAGGGTGTTTAAATGTAAAGTGCCCCTCACTTTAGACTGAACGTGAACAAACTTACAAGTGTTGTAGGCCATGGGGAGGATGAGTACAGGATATGGACTTTCAGGAAAATCCATTGACTGGAAAAAGGTATACAGCGGAGAGGGTATTATGTTGTAATGTAAAGTGGCCTACATTATAGACTGATTACGACCTAACTTACAAGTTTCGTAGGACATGAGGGCTCAGTGCTAAAGTTTGAGTTACATGAATATCCCATGAATGGAAGAAAAGCTACAATTGAGAAGGAACTCTTTTTCTTCAAGTACATTGGTATTCATTATGCTAGGATTGCAACCAAAGTTACAAGTGTTGTTGGCCATGGGGACTGAATGTTGAATATAGAGTTTCAGGATATCACTGTAAAGGATGAAGAGTTACAGCCAATATTGTGCAATAAAGTGTCCTTTATTATAGACCAATCACAACCAAACTTACAAGTCTTGCAGACGATGGAGTCTGAGTGCTAGATATAGATTTTCAGGACAATGATTGAATGGACTGAGATATACAACTGAGAAGGTACTGTGCTCTTAGGTAAAGTGCCCTTCATTGCAGACCAATCATGTCTATACTTGCAAGTGTTGTAGGCCATTGGGGCCAAGGGCAAGATAAAGAGTTTAAGGATAATCCCTTGAATGGAAGAAGACATACAGCCAAGAAGGTTATGTTCTTCAATTAAAGTGCCCTTCATTGTAGGCCGATCGAGACCAAACTTATAAGTCTTGTAGGCAATGGGGATGAGTGCTAAATATGGAGTTTCAGGAAAATCACTTGAATGGAAGACAGAACTGAGAACATACTGAGTTCCTCAGGTAAAGTTGCCTTTATAGACTGATCATGGCCAGACTTAGAATAGAATAGAATATGTGGGTTTAAGCCCTTCTGGGCCAGATGCACCTAGGTCTTAAGACAGGTCCTTTGTTCCCCAAATCCTATACTAAGTTAAAGGAGCCCTGTGCCTTTGCCAAAGCTCCAGATGGCCCCTCACAACTAGTTTCTTAATATCTTCTGGGTCCAAAAAAATGAACCCAGTTAGGTGTGCCTGAGTGATGCCAAGGCCTCACACTCGTATAAAATGTGGACTGAGGTCTCCTCCTCAGTACCACATGTCCTGCAAATTGGGTTATTACCTAGCCCCATTATGCATAAATGTCTCCTCAATGTGTTATGTCCAGTAAGGAGGCCAATATAAACCTTGGTTTGAGTCCTGCTAAAGGACAATAGTCAGGCGCCTCTAGCCAGGTCAGGGCCTGAGATCAGTTCTCAAGCCTGTCTCTGCGTGTTACTGGGACCATGCCACAATGGTAGATGTTGCTTCCCCATCCAGCGATTCAACTTTCTTCTTATATTCTGCCTAGAAACCCCCCACGAAAGGCTCAGGTCCAATGAACCACTGAGCAGAGCCACTCCTTGCGAGTTTGTCGGCGATTTCATTCCCTCTCACTCCGGCATGCCCAGGGACCCAATATAGCCCCACAGCATGCCGGGCAGAGATGTCATTCAATGCCTGCTAGCACTGTCGTACCAACGGAGACGTTGTTTTGGCAGCCTGAAGCGCCTTCAGAGCCGCCTGACTATCAGAGCAAATACTGATGTATTTCTCTGGTCGGTCCTGAGTTTCAGTTTCTTGAACACAGGCTAGTATCGCGTATACCTCAGCCTGAAAGACTATGCATGTTTGACTAGAGGGATGCTGAGCCTTCTGCTGACAGATTGCCCATAGACCCCTGCCCTGGTCCCCTCCGCAGTCCTGGACCCATCCATTTACCAGATGAGCCCTTTAACAGCAGGTGGAGTCCCGGGGCCTCTGGTCCATTCCTCTCTGGTTAACATAGTAACACTATATTTGGTTTCCAGATTAAAGACTGGCTTCATAACATCGACCCTCATACTGAATATGGGATCAGACTTCTGAAGTCGAGTAAATATGCAGCAATGTCCTTGTTGGGGGTGAAGGTAAAATCAGCACCCCATTCCAGCGGGGGGAGGCCAATGAGCGCCTCCATCGCACCAGTAGGAGTTGTGCGAATCGCTCCCGTTATCCCTAAGCATACCAATCTTTGAACTTTGCTTAGCTTCTTCTTGGCACTAGCCGTTTGGCAGCCAGGCCACCGTACTAAGCGAGCAAACGTGGAGGTCGGCCGAACGATGGCGACATAGAGCCAATGGACCACCTTGGGTCTCAGGCCCCACCCCGCTCCGAACGCCCTCCTACAAGCCCACAATAAATTGTGAGTTTTCCTCTCCTTGACTTCAACATGCTCTCTCCAGGTCAACCGAGAATCCAGAATAACCCC
>Ga0123352_10018204_pt1 | contig 11202 bp, 4 predicted proteins | sample TergutLab28metaG_FD_89700 | JGI IMG/M metagenome (GOLD analysis project Ga0123352, IMG submission 89700) | Labiotermes labralis P1 segment gut microbial communities from Petit-Saut dam, French Guiana - Lab288 P1 | ecosystem: Host-associated > Arthropoda: Insects > Digestive system > Gut ... | reverse complement strand
CAACCCATGAAATAACTCAACAAATAAGTCGCAAGCTCCTGAGGATGGATGTATTAACATCCGAAACATGTTGAGCAGTAAATAATGAAATAATAAAGCAAGTGACATCAAGCTGGTCTCTCTCTATTCAACTATGAAGATGATACACGGTCCAATAAACATAAGATGCGTGTTATGATTTTATCTACAACTTGTGTCTGTTAACACTTCTCGTTCTAAAAAGAATTCAGCGCGGTATTGTCATAAATGTATAAATCTTCAAGAAAAATATTATTTATACTTGTGAAATTTTAATTAAGCGTGAAGATTTTTTAAAAATACTCAAATGCAAAAATTAATGAAAATTAATGCAAAGTTGTTCCATGCGGACGGAAGGGCGGACGGACAGACAGACACGACGAAGCTTATAGTCGCTTTTTCCAATTTTGCGAAACCGCCTAAAAATGATATATAAATACTGTTGTAAAATAAAACATTGAATAACAACGAGTCACTTTGAGTGGTTTGGTCGTGGAGGTGGTGAGCATGGGGAACCAAGCAGACGCTGTGGCTAGACAACTGGAGTGATTTTGTCGAAAATAAAATAGTGATTAACTTACTTACATAATGGCCGAAAAAGTAGTAATTTGTATTGCTTACGTCAAACCATTTGACCAGAATGAAGTTACGTCTCATTCAAATTTGTTCCACAACTGCTACAACAGCAGTACATACAAAATCGCCTTACGTAACGTCTTAATTTCTTGAAATATAGAAACCGAAGAAAACTTATTAACACAGCAGAAGGCCAAGAAATGTTTGCTTTGTTCTTCATCAAGAAATAAAACAACAATGACCACAACCCCTGTACATTGCTTCTCCTCGTCTACGAAGTACGTGTCAAGCTCATTAATGTCACCACAAGAATGTCGTCGTCATTCTTCAATTGTGACGGCACTGAGCAAAATCGGTATGACACAGCAGGTCAGAAAATTAACCACCATTTTACATTCACATATTCTGATACGTTTCCTGATGTAGTTCATCATTAATAATATCTAAACTGGTAAAGCACGTAAAATCCAGCAGTGTCAAAACACCTGCCTATTCGGCCCAACTTGGGCGGGAATTCTGTGATCAACACTATATTCCACAAGGGAGAGAGCCCGCCTACTCACCAGATATGGATCTAGGGGACATTTTTATGTTCTATGAACTTATAAAATTCCTTCAAAGGAAAAAAAGCTTGATGGTGTGGAAGCAATTGAACAGGATCCACAGAAACCACAGGAAATTTCTCCGCCTAAACAACCTATTTGGAAAGATGTTTTCATCTCCGAAAGGAAGTGTAGAGCAGTTAAGTACCTGCTGAAGGAACATGCAGTAAAAGAATAATCTTATATTCCCATGAGTATTATCGTATTATTTACAGATTTTGTGCCGACTGTTCTCAATCAGTCCTCAACCATATATCTGAAACATACAAACAAGCAGCTATGCGTTGTTAAGATAATATCTTTACGGCACTCTATTTTGGATATGGCCCTCTTACATTGCATACGCGGAGTCGCAAATTTACAAAAAAAAAAAAAATATATATCATTACATATATAGTACATTACATTGCAATATACTGATAATGTTAAGCCTCATAATATGTTTACCGAACTACGTATGTCACTGTGTTCTTTGCCATAGCTTCAGTTACGCACGTCAAAATGTAGCTGGAGAGGCAGATGTCTGTATTTTTGTAGCCTTCTGTAAAGACGTGTACATTTTACTGCGCTTTACATTCGAGAATATTAGATACTATTATTAACAAAATATAGGAAATGGGATTTGGACAAATTGCGTGCTTTTCGTTCAAATTATTACCTTCTTTCGTAGTCCTATACATATGATATCTCTTCATTGTCTTGATGCAGGTACCGTGAATTTTGTAGACTTGATTACATTTATTTTAGCAACTAATCAACTTGATGCACAAAATTTTTGTTTTTCAAATAAGCTTATTTCATACCTCTACATGTTTCGAGCACCATGTGCTCATCATCAGGAGGCCAAAATTGTATTATACAGCCTCTGGTATCATCACACTCTGTAGGTGGCCGTCCGGTGTGTAGGTTGAGAGTCCTCTCTCAACCTGTGCATGGGATAGCCACCTACAGGTGTGATAATACCAGAGGCTGTATAATACAATTTTGACCTCCTGATGATGAGCACATGGTTCTCGAAACGTTTAGAGGCATGAAATAAACTTATTTTAAAACAAAAATTTTGTGCATCAAGTTGGTTAGTTTCTAAGATAAATATACTGAGATGCACGGTCGGCAAAACATCAAAATTGATTACATTTGTCCAACAAATGCAAAATGTATGTTAACAATTTTCTGTCTATGCTAACGTTACAAATTAATGAAGTAGAAAGAATTACACCAGTTAGATTACTTATTTTTAAAATATGCGAAGGAACATTTTCTGACCTGTAGCAAGCTTCTTCGGAATTATTTGTTCTTACCGCCTTCGTAAACGTATTTTAAATTGTTATTGTTAGTAAGTATGGACTTATCTCTCTCAGGATACAAACAAGTGGATGGCCCTTGTGAAAACAGCAAAGACCCTCCCTTCAGCTTTCATAAAATTCTGTGATTTTGACTGCCTAGCTTTTCACGAAGAACAATGATCCGTGTCAGTAGTAAGTGTACCTAAGAATGGAAGAAGAAAGGATCGCAAAAAAAAAAAGTTCTCCATGGGAAATTCCATAAAAAGATAAGTAGAAAAACCAACAACAAGGTGGCAGGGCGTCGTGCAGAAGGATGCATTACAGATCCTACGAATACGAGGCTGCAGGAGACGAGCTGGGGTACAGAAGAATGGAGATACCTTCTGAAGAAGGCCATGTGCCCAGAATGAGCTGTAGTGCCATATGTGGATGGATGGATGGATGTAGTAAGTGTACGTACCAGTTCTGGGCATTACGATTCAAATGATGGGGTTTGACATCAGATAATGTTAAGAGATAAAGGGTCGTTGAATGTTACTGTCGTTACAGAAAGGTTCCGTAAATTTTATTGTTCTGCGAAGTAGTGACTCATTTCGGCAGATTACATCGACTCCAAAGACGTTTCCGGAGCCTGCAATTTCCTTCATAAATGCAACAATTTCTGGAGTCATTAGGCTCTTCTCTGTAATCGATATTACCACAGCTTCATGATGGGTTCTTTGGCAGATCATAGTTACAATAGTACTAAACTGGTGGCTTAATTACCTCAGAGAATGAAGTGTTCTCCATTAAACGCGAACAGATGAACAGCAGTTGTAGCCGTATCTTCTGGTGACGGTTCCAGGCTTACTCTATTTTGTAGGCAAGGAAATTTAAACTAAACCTGTCTCTTCTGTGCTAGTGTAACTAAACCTCCAGCACCACCAGCACCAGGGTCGACACGATTCTGAATCGATTCCAACCACCTCCTACCATCAAAATTTCCCTAAGTCCACCTAAAAGTTAAGTTTCCTTTTCCTGTTCAGTCTTCAATGTTACTATTTTCGAAAGGGTTCTACTCTAATTTCTGTACTTACTCCTAGCTCTTTGGGCCCCGAATTTTCTTCTAATAATTATTGACCTCAAACAGCGATTTTCAGAATATTTTCCTTTTATTTACTCCGTAATCTGAAGAATGCCATCGTACTGTATATAAAGGTCCATTCTCTGTTATTGGCTCTCTTCTGTGGGTGTGAATGTATCTTCACAGCAGAACCATACCTCGGTCTGTTCTCTTACACCTAAATTTCCAGCCCAGTCACAATAACAGTGGACAAATTTACTGCAACTTATATAAAATATAATATATTTGTATAATAAATTATGATTTCACGGGGAACCTTTAGGGAAAATGAAGGTAACAACCCCAAAAAGACCAGAGATAGGAAGGAACTTCGAATCATAAAAGTGAATAAGAGCCAAATAATTAGTCACCGAAAATATTTCTAAGAACTAAGAGAAAGAAAAAAATAGTAAATTTAATCAGCCAGGACTGGCAAAGTTATGCTACAGAAACAAAAAGAAAAGATCTCTAAACGAGGTCAGAAGAAATGCGACAGAAACGAAGAAGAAAAAACAAGAGAGAAACTTAAAGAAAGAAATAGAAATTCTGTGCTATAAAGTGCCTAGATGTCAATTCGAGGGTTTCAATTGCAGAGGAAGAATAATTCAAGTTAAGTACTGACGATTACAATTGCAAACTGGCAGAAAATGTAGCATGATACAGACTGGATTGAAAACATTTGGAACTTAAGCAAGTCATGGTCACAAAGAAAAGAATGGGAAGCGAAAGAGTGGCTGATCAAAGACAAAGAACCAGTTAAGAAATATTCCAGCGCTATCTTGATAGACAAACAGTAAATGGAAATTCGTGAAAGACTCGACAGAACTGATAGAAGGCATGAAGCATGAAGCAAGCTACACCAGATCAAATAAAGCAGAAGAAAATTAAACGAATAGTTCAATAAATATAATGAGACCATTTACAAAATCAGACAGAACTAAAACATTGAGAGGCCAACAATTTCGAAAGCCTCAGGACATTAAAACAAGAAGCAGCTGCCGAGATAAAATATGTTATTTATTCTGTAGAAAGCTGTTTCGAATCTCGGCTGGACCATCTAGTACCTGAAGTAAGGCAACGTAGTTTTTCTCAGTATGATGCCGGAATAGTGCATCGATTGGGCATTACCGCTTCCTTGCACATCTTTTATAATCCATCATTCATGCTTCCATTCGCCTCTGTATAAACTAAACCAGGACCGCTCAACCAGTAGCTCGCAGATAACATGTCGACCGCGCAGAAGAATGAGAAAACATCTCTTAAACTATACCCTGACGAAGCCCAAATAGAAAGCTGAACTGATTTCGAAAACTTATGAACTGTTTATTTATGGAGACTTGGGGGAGACCGGAGTTAGTTGTTAAACGGGGCTAATGGTTATACACAAATTTTTAAACAACCGCCAGTTGTAGCGCCTTCGCCAGGTACCAGATGGAAGGTAAACTGGATCTCCTTCTCTCCCCACTCGACAGTCCCTCGGTAGGTGGCCTTTCCGTGTGGATACGAGGAGAAGTGTTTTCTTTGTCTCTGAGTAATTATTTTCGTTTTGGGCCTTTCTTTCACATCCAGAAATTACTTTAAGCGTGTCAAACAACATTTCTAGCATCTAAGAAACTGAAATCCAAGTGTATGACTCATATTTTGGACTTTGCACAAAACGTCTTTGATCTGGTAATTTACTGCGAAACAGAATGGCGTAGCAGGGGCTTATTTGTTACAAGACTTGCACTGTTATATAGGCAACAACTGTGAGGACACAACAGAACGAGCAGAGGAACAACGCCTACAGAAACATACAGGAAGGCAGCAAAAGCAGTCTTATCTACAAGCAGGGTCTGCGAAGAGCTTCTGCGAAGTATTCAATTACTTTCAGGACACTGCAGACATTATGCATGGATTTTGAACTAGGAAATCTCGGTGATACACGTACATTCATAGAGTTCTGCTCTAATTTAGCTAAAGTGTATGATAAGCACATATTTCAGTGCCAAGATGTTTAAAGCGTGGACGAGACTGCAATAACAACTGTCCAAAAACCAAACAGAGTCGTAGCAAAGAAAGATATGAAACTGGTCGGAGAAGTGACTTCCACAGAGAGAGGATCTCTAGTCACCATGGCTATGGCTGTAAGCCCGAGTGGGAATTCCATCCCGCCATTCCTCGTATTCCGACTAAAGAACTACAGGAATTACTCATTGCAAGGGTATCAGATGACAGTGCTGGATTTGCAGAAGAGTCTGAGTGGGTGAACAGAGATAACTTTGCACTGTACGTGGAACATTTCATAATACATACTAGGGTTACTAAAGACAAACCCGTGTTGATTCTACCGGACAGTTATCAGCCACACCTTGATATAAACTTTCTTGATCTTGCCAAGGAAAATGGAGTAGTGATGTAATTTCCACCTCATACATCTCTCAAAGTGCAGCCCTTAGACAGGCCAGTTTATGGACCTTCTAAGAGTTTGTGAACAGCGCCTATGAAGCACGGATCAGAAGCAATCCTGGAAAGACTATGACAATCTACGACATCTCATTCATAACGAGTCAGTCACTGCCAAATGCCTCACACCAAAGCCTGTGAAGTGAGGGTTTTAAGTAACAGCAATATGACTGTTTAATTCAGACATATTTACTACTACTAGTAGTGGTTCAACCTGCATCCGGATACCACATCACGAACAACCAAACTGCTACATAACACCAACACGCCTCAAGACAGCACAATACAACCTATGCAGTAACACACCAAGTAGTCGCAAGCTCCTGAAGATGGATGTACTAACATCCGAAACACGTTGAGCAGTAAATTGACATTACAAAATAAGTGGCATCAAGTTGGTCTACCTTTATTCAAGAAAAGTACGATTCTTGAAGACTCAACCTCCAACTCAGGCTTTAACAGCCTCTCTTCGACATAAGGCTTAAACGCAGGACCCTCGACTTAGAAGGAAATGAGCATCAGATTAGTCCAGTTGACATCATGGCTTTCCCAAAAAGAGGGGTATGTAAACAGAATCGTAAGAGTAAATCCAGAGTCAGTGCTGTTTTAACTGATACTCCAGTAAAGGTTGCACTGGAATCGGAAGTAAAGACACATCGTAAGCCTGCTAAACGTAACGGGTTATTAGGAGCAGCAGCCACGAGAAGTGACGTAAATCTCAGCATTTCAGAAGGGTGTTCGAAGAGATGAGTCATCATAAGGGGCAGACGACAGTGAATACTTTTGTATAGAATGTACAGAGCTTTACTCAGTATCCAAAGCATCCACAAAGTGGTTCCAGTGCATTAAGTACCATAAATGGGCCCACGATCATTGCGCCAGGCATAAAGATTTTCATATTTGTAGGAATTGCAAGTCTGATGATCATCATGAGCATTGCATGTCTGAATGCTGATTTGTTCATAAAGTAATGATTTTGACATTTATTTTGTTTTGATAAGTAGATGTAAGACATGGAATTTTCGTTTGTATTATTGTTCAAAAATAAATTTGGAACTCTTAACTGATCACAAATAGATACATGTCAATTCGTAAATGATAACTCACATCACACTAGATATGTTAATAATAACAACAATAAAATAAATGTCAACAAATTCCAGTTCATGTTTATTGCTGATACAAAGTAATGTAACAATTAGCCCCAGGCAGTGCCACAACGGACATCATTGCGGCAATTTGTTGACCTTGTGCATACCCTTGAACAGCTTAAAGCAGTTGTTGAAACTAATCACAAAGACCAAATAAAAATGTAACCTCAAAAAGCGATGATCTAAGCAACACTGTGCATTAGTATCATTTCAGTCATACAAGGGTGGCAAAACAAAATAAAATCTAAGAAAAAAGTAACAAGTAAGTCCGTTCTCCCGTACATTACATCGCCAATTACGTTTGTAAAAATGCCCTGAACACTGTAACACATTAGCTTAAGTACTAAATTACGCAGTTAAATAAATTTTCCCCTTTTTATCATTATAGTATATAAAATACGCAATTAAATTGTACGTATAATTTTGTGTGTGATTATTCATTCTTCATTCTATGTATTGGACTTCATGTTGCCCGCATGCACAGCAGATTTTCCGAAGTTTCCCGCACCAATGAAAGGTTGGATGAGCCTTGTCTGCGTTTAGGCAGCCACACAGACTCAAGGACAAAAAAATCAGCTCGAACAACACAAGAACAATTCAGATAAAAATTCTTTTGAAGATCTGAATCTGATTTAGCTGCCAAGAAACGCAGTTCCTAACATACAATCACAGCATCACTGACAGTGTTCCCAAGTGCTCAAACTTCACCTTACGTTGCTTGCGCTAATTCAGGTATACATCCTCTGACCCCATTTCTGTAATTTTAATATTCTTCCTACCAAATTGACTCTTCCTTCAGGTTTTCCAAATAAACTTGCATGAATTTCTGTCCTACCTGCACTCTACAATTTCCGTTCCACTCCCTCATACAACTTAATTGTCCAGACAGATAAATAATTATTATGTACTGACCAAGAGCTTCGAGACGTGACGCCGTTTCCATTAGTAAAGTATTATCGAAGTTTCGAAGGAAATTGCTACTTCCATGTTCAGGCCCTGAGCAGTCCAAGACTTAGAACGAAACAGGAAACTAACAAAAGCCAGTAAATCTTTACCAACTGACGAAGTGTCGTATTGAAAGGAATGGTACGTCCTTCAAATACTTCATAATTTAACGCACCTAGGTTCATTCAGACATGTTTCATGTAATTTATTTAAAAGACGCCAAATATCTACCAAAACATGTAGCATGCTACTCGAAAATTCATTTTGAAGAGATGGGAGCCGTTTAACTGCGGGGCATATCCAACTAACTTCATAACATCTACAAAGGAAAACTTTGTTTGTTTTTTTTTTTTGTTACGGAAAACACTTTTCAATCTACTGTTTGTTTAGATGGCAGTCACTAACTAGCCTGCTCATTAGTTGACAAGCCCATGCGGCACGCATTGTTATCGACTCGACTGTGCCACAAGTCACCGCTACCATCGTTACATTACTTCGATTCGAGAAGACATCGTACATGTGTACGGGAATGAATAACGGAATATAACAGGTGCGCTGCAGTCTTCTGTATGAAGACAGGCTTTTGTTATGGTTATAAATGGTTTAACGTAATAGAGTTGAGCGTAACCATGGCAACTAAAATTGGTGACAACTAAGTGGCAGCCTGTTTATGTAAAAGACCCAGACTTAATTACATCATTTTAATTGAGCCAGACTGAATTTCAAAGAGATAACTAAGGTAAATTATTTAGTCTTTACAAAGAATTTTACTTCATACTTTGAACGAATAGTGTACACTTTTGTATAGAAAATATGATGGCCTTAAGCTTTGAAAGGCCGGACAATTTTGGACACTGAATTTCAGTTACCACATTACAAGCATTCAGCAGTCACAGATGAGGGAAAATAATTTAAGCAAGAATTAACGCTCATTAAATATACTTCAGAAGAAAAAAATTGTGCGTACATTTATCTTATACTATATTTCCTGCATACAATTTTCCACGCACGTAACTGGCAATATATTTCCAGCAAATAACTCTACATACATGCATATATCTGATAATACATTTCATGCATACAATTTTACAAACACTTACCTGAAAATATATTTTCTGCATACGATTATACATATATTTATTTGATAGTACATTTCCGGCATAAAATTTAATGAATTATTCTTAGGCTGACAACTAATACAGTTAGTGGGATTTGTTTCAGTGGGGTCCTATTTTACCAAAGTACACCAGTTTTAAATAGGGAGTTGCAAATTTATCATTGCTCCATATTCATTTATCACCGACCCTGACATCTAGGATAGGACATGCTTGGTCAAGTTACACCATACCACAGTATGGGTTCTTAGATGGTGATTTACCACTGGCTCAGTCCTTTGACTGTACTAAGAGTACAAAAGTTAACTTTTACTTAATTAACTGTACACTGCCTAAGTTTTAAGAGACATAAAGACAAGGAGAAAAATGCGTAAGTATATAGAAAACATAATTAACGGAACAACGCGCAGTCTTTACCTAAGAGGACAATACAACTTCCCATAGCCTGTGGAACAATTCGTAAGTTTCAGTTTGAACATGGAATTGTACCCCCAGAACGGACGTATTTATTTACAGTGACGTGACTACGCGATAAAAAAAACTGTGCTCCTCGTACAAACTGATGTGTCTTCGGGCCAATGGAGGAAAGAGGGGAATACGAAACTCTGTGTTGCTCAAAATGCCTGACGCACGACGCAGTAACAGAAAGGATGTGTGCAGCAGAGAATATAAACTGAGCCACTGGCGTCATTCGACGGCAATTTAAGGCTGGCTGCTTTCTCTGATAAGTGGTAGTTCAACTAGTGTAAAGCGTTATCAATCAAACGTAAAATTTAATGAGTTACCAGTAAAGGTTGCATTTGCCATACTGCAGTTCTGATAACTTAACGGACTTTGTTTAATTTTTTTTGTTTATTTGGAAATGGTTTTTAGTACATCATGAAATACTTAAAAAAATTGGTTTACCCGAGCTTCAAATTTTACAGTGAACTATGAAAAGCCGCTTTGTAACAAAACATGAAACCCTGCGGACAGACAGTGTGTGCCGCCGAATATGGAGTGATTTATAAACGCGGAGAGTACAGAGTCAAAGTCTTATAAAATATGGACACAATGAAAACACGCAAAATTCAAATGTTGAGAAATTAAGATGACGATTCATTCTCGTATTGTGTACAGTATCACAAGAATAATACAATTACGTCCTGTCTAAACACAATTTATTCTTAAACGTTAAAGGCTAGCTAAATTAGCTATCATCAGGCTGGACATAAAGAAAATAGAAAAGAATATTACAGCTGCAGTTAATGGTTTGAGATCTTAAACTTGCAAGGGTGATCCATATTTGATGTACATAAATATGTAAAGGAAATGTAGAAATATTAAGTTGATATAACGCCTGAAGCTTCATATCCTTTATATATTCATATATATATATATATATACATACATATATATATTATATAACACAATTTTATGAGCCTAACGTCTCAATCCATTCATACCAAGTGTAATCTTCCTACTTATTTTCATGTTCAGCCCGATGATGACTACATTAGCTGGCCGAAATAAGCAACTGTCCTTAACCTTCCAGAATAACGTCGTGTTCAGACGGAAAAAATTACGTATTTCTTGTCGAATATTAAGTTACCTTGAATAAAGAGAGACCAACTTGAAGTCACTTGTTTTATTATTTCATTATTTATTGCTAAACATGTTTCGGATGTTAATACATCCATCCTCAGGAGTTTGCGAATTATTTGATGAGTTATTTCATGGGTTGCATTGTTCTGGTTCGATGTGTGTTGGTGTTACGTTGTGGTTTGGCTGGGGTGGTGTGGTATCCGTGTGCAGGCTGAAGCACTGGAGTGCACCAACACACACTGAACCAGAACAATGCAACCCATGAAATAACTCATCAAATAAGTCGCAAGCTCCTGAGGATGGATGTATTAACATCCGAAACATGTTGAGCATTAAATAATGAAATAATAAAGCAAGTGACATCAAGTTGGTCTCTCT
>Ga0123352_10018203_pt1 | contig 11202 bp, 3 predicted proteins | sample TergutLab28metaG_FD_89700 | JGI IMG/M metagenome (GOLD analysis project Ga0123352, IMG submission 89700) | Labiotermes labralis P1 segment gut microbial communities from Petit-Saut dam, French Guiana - Lab288 P1 | ecosystem: Host-associated > Arthropoda: Insects > Digestive system > Gut ... | reverse complement strand
CCCCCACCTCGTCATGAATAATAAGGAAGTAGTAAAAGGAAGTGTTTACAATTCTGTCATATCAAATAAATAGTTTTATACAAAAACATAATTTTTTCCAGAGGTACCTGGCATGCAGCTGGTGATTTCGTTATTTCTTTTTAATTTGCAAGACATGGAGAGGGGGCAGTGATGGTGTGCAGTGTCAGAATTTTGCACAATACGAGTTGCGCTTCTCAATTCCGAAGAGACAGTTTATGCCTGTGCGTTTTACTGCCTACAGTACAACAAAAGCAATCCCCTCGTTCATTCTACACCAGTCAGGTGATTGGCCAACTGCTGATTAGGCAGTCACGTTTGCTGCAGAGTTCCGTTTGCTACTGACTTCTACATCATACAGTTTGGTCACCACTGCTGAATTTGTGTCACAAATTGTGTGACACGTGTTTCTGAACTCTCCACTGCTTGAATCTTGAAGATGGGATCGATAGGTTTCCCGAAACGTAGGTAAATACCCACCGATCTAAGCTGCGTAACGTCCCAGAAGAGCGAAGATTTCAAAAACAGTTGGTTAATTACAATTTTCACAAGACCCACAACTGCTCCCTGCTCTGAAGTATAATAATTCATTGTACAAAATCCCACCATAATTCTTTACGGTTCATTTTAACACTAAATTTCCTTCGTTCACAAGTTATGCGAAATGGTCTCTTTCCTTAATGTCTGTGACCGATAATCTCTTTATATTTATCGCCTCTTCTAAGCGTGCTCCGTACTCCTCCCATCTCATTTCTCCGATTTAATCATTCTTATTAAATTTGGCAAGGATTAAAAATTATTAATACCTCACGGCACAACCACTTCATTTTTTCTTTTCTTCCTTATTACGTCAAAAACCGAGACCTCAGCACCACAAAACCGTGCAGCAAATGCTTATCAGACATTCCACATTTGTTGAGTAATATAAGGTTAAGATGTGTAGCTTAAAATATACAGAAAAACATTTTTTTGTGGTTTTGTATGGGTATGAAACCTGGTATGTCATAGCAAGGAAACCATATAGGTTGAGACTACTCGAGAATAAGGCGCTGAGGAGTACATTTGAGTGTGAGGGGAAGAGGGTAGATGGTGGTTGTAAAAAATACATAAAGAGGAGCTTCATGATAATATTTCAGCAAATAATATTAAGGATATTATGTCAAGCAAAGCTAGATGGGTGGCCTTTCTGGCACATTTGGAGGAGAAGAGATTTGCATACAGCGTTTGGTTGCTAAAAGCTGAAGAAAAGAAGCCATTTTAAAAACTTAAGCATAAAGCAGATAATAACGTTACAAAAGATATGGAGTTTTTAGAACACGGTGATGAATTGGAATGGACTGGTCTGACTAAAGATATGGAGTTGAGAACACGGTGATGAATTGGATTGGACTCGTCTGACTAAAGATATGGAGTTGAGTACACGGTGATGAATTTGACTCTACTGGTCTGACTAAAGATATGGAGTTGAGAACACAGTGATGAATTGGACTGGACTGGTGTGGCTAAAAATATGGAGTTGAGAACACGGTGATGAATTGGACTGGACTGGTCTTACTAAAGATATGGAGTTGAGAACACGGTGATGAATGGGACCCTACTAGTCTGACTAAAGATATGGAGTTGAGAACATGGTGATGAATTGGACTGGACTGGTCTGACTAACGATATGAAGTGGAGAACACGGTGATGAATTGGAATGTGTTGGTCTGACTAAAAATTTGGAGTTGAGAACACAGTGACGAATTGGACTAGACTGGTCTGACTATAGATAGGGAGTTGAGAACACGATGATGAAATGCACTGGACTGGTCTGAATAAGGATAGGGGTTTGAGAAGACGGTGATGAATTGGACTGCACTGGATTAGCTAAGGATAGTGGGTTGAGAACACGGTGATGAAATGGATTGGACTGGCTAAGGATAGGGGGTTGAGAACACGGCGATGAAATAGACTGCAGCGAATTAGCTAAGGGTAGGGGTTGAGAACACGGTGATGAATTGGACTCGACTGGCTAAGGATAGGGGGTTGAGAAAACGATGATGATTTGGACAGGATTAGTCTGGTTAACGAAAGGGGGTTGAGAAAACGGTGAAGAACAGGACAGATTTGTACTGGCTAAGGATAGCGGGTTGAGAACACGATGATGAATTAGAATGTGTTGGTCTGACTAAGTATGGAGGGTTGAAAACACGGTGATGAATTGGACTGGGTTGGTCTGATAAGAAGAACGGGTTGAGAAAACGGTGATGAATTGTACTGGATTGGTCTGGCTAAGGATAGCGGGCTGAGAACACGGTCATGAATTGGACTGGAATGGTCTGGCTACGGATAGAAGGTTGAGAACGCGGTGATGAATTGGACTGGATTGTTCTGACTAATGATAGCGGCTTGAAAACACTGTGATGAATTGGATTGAATTGGTGTGGCTAAGTGTAGCGGGTTGTGAACACAGTGAAGATTTGAACTGAATTTGTCCGACTAGGGATTGAGGAACGAGAACATGGTGATGAAATTTACTGTATTGCTCTGGCTAAGGATAGCTGGTTGAGAACACAGTGATGAATTGAACTGGATTGGTCTGACTAAGTATAGACGCTTGAGAACACGGTGATGAATTGGACTGAATTGGTCTGCCTAAGACTAGCGGGATGAGAACACGGTGACGAATGGGATTGGATTTATCTGGCTTAGGATAACGGGACGAGAACACGGCGATGAATTGACCTGTATTGGTCTGGCTGAGGATATCGGGACGAGAACACGGTGATGAATGGACTGCATTTGACTGGCTATGATTAGCGGGATGAGAACACGGTGATGAATTGGACTGGATTGATCTGGCTTAGGATATCGGGACGAAAACAGGGTGATGAATGGACTGCATTTGTCTGGCTATGAGTAGCGGGATGAGAACACGGTGAAGAATGGGACTGGATTGATCTGGCTGAAGATATCGGGACGAGAACACGGTGATGAATGAGCTGCATTGGTCTGGCTAAGTGAAGCGGGATGAGAACACGGTATTGATTTGGTCTGGATTTGTCTGGCAAAGAATAGCGGCTTGAGAACACAGTAATGAATTTGATTGGACTGGCTAAGGATAGGGGTTGAAACAAGTGTGATGAATTGGACTGGCCTGGATAATTATAGCGTTTTGAGGACACGGTGTTTAATTGGAATTGATTGGTTTGTCTAAGGAAAGGGGTTTGGGAAAACGGTGTTTGATTTGGACCGGACTGATGTGGTTAGGGATATCGGGTTGAGAACAAGGTGATGCATTGGAATGAGCTGGTCTGGTTCAGGATAACTGGATGAGATCACGGTGATTAAATGGACCGGATTCGTCTGGCTAAGGATAGCTCTTTGAAAACATGGTGATGAATTGAACTGGGTTGGACTGGCTATGGATAGAATTTTGAGAACACGGTGGTGAATTGAATTTTTCTGGCGAAGGACAGCGTGTTGAGATCACGGTGATGAACTGGATTGGACTGGTCTCGCTAAGGAAAGGGGTTGAGAACAAGGTGACAATTTGGACTGGACTGGTATTTCTAAGAATTGCGGGTTGAGATCACGGTGATGACTTGTAATGAACTGCTCTGTTTAAGGTTAGTGGATTTAGGACACGATGATGAATTGGATTGGAGTGGTCTGGCAAAAGATAACGTGTTGAGAACACGGTGATGAATTGGGCTGGATTGGTCTGACTAAGGATAGCAGGATGAGAACACGGTGATGATTTAGAATGGATTGGTATGGATAAGCATATGGGTTTAGGAACACGGCGACGAAATATTTGGTATTGGTATGCTTAATGATAAGGATTTGAGAACACTGTGATGAATTGGGCTGGATTGGTCTGACTAAGGATAGCGGGATGAGAACACGGTGATGATTTAGAATGGATTGTTCTGGATAAGCATATGGCTTTGGGAACACAACGACGAACTAATTGGAATTGTTATGTTTAAAGATAAGGATTTGAGAACACGGTGATAAATTTGGCTGGATTGGTCTGACTAAGGATAGCGGGATGAGAACACGGTGATGATTTAGAATGGAATGTTCTGGATAAGCATATGGCTTTGGGAACACAACGACGAACTAATTGGAATTGGTATGTTTAAAGATAAGCATTTGAGAACACGGTGATGAATTGGGCTGGATTGTTCTGGCTAAGGATAGCAGGATGAGAACACGGTGATGATTTAGAATGGAATGTTCTGACTAAGGATAGTAGGATGAGAACACGGTGATGATTTAGAATGGATTGGTATGGATAAGCATATGGCGTTGGGAACACAACGACGAAATAATTGGTGTTGGTATGTTTAAAGATAAGGATTTGAGAACACGGTGATGAATTGAGCTTGATTGGTCTGACTAAGGATAGCAGGATGAGAACACGGTGATGATTTAGAATTGATTGGTCTGGATAAGCATATGGGTTTGGGAACATGGCTACGAACTTTTGGAATTGGTATGTTCAAAGATAAGGATTTGAGAAAACTGTGATGAATTGAACTGCATAGGTCTGATTAAGGATAACGGGATGAATACATGGCGATAAATTATAATGTTTTTTTCTGGCTAAGTATAGCAAGTCGGGAACACTGTGGTGAATTGGATTGGATTGGTGTGTCTAAGGATAGCTGGATGAGAACACGGTGACGAATTGAAATGAATTGTTTGGATAAGCATAGCTGGTTATGAACACAGTGATCAATTGGTTTGGATTGGCTAAGGATAGGGCGTTGAGAAAACGGTAATGATTTGAACTGGTCTGGCTAAGGATAGCGTGTTGAGAACACGGTGATGAATTGGACTGTTTTGGTCCGTCTAAGAATAGCGGGTTGAGAACACAGTAATGATTTGGACTGCATTGGTCTGATTAAGGAGAGCGAGATGAGAACACGGTGATGAATTGGATAGGATTGGTCTGGCCAAGGATAACGGTTTGAGAACACAGTGATTAATTGGATTTGACCGGCTAAGTATAGGTGGTTGAGAACACGGAGAATAATTGGACTGCTCTGGCTAAGGATAGCGGGATAAGAACACGGTTTTGATTTGGACTGTCCATAGAGAACGTGTTGAGAACACGGTGAAGAACTGAACTGAAATGTTCTGGATAGAGATAGTGGGTTAATAACACGGAGAAGAATTGGAATGTTTTTGTCTGGTTAAGGATAGCAAAATGAGAACACGATGATGAATTGGACAGGATTGGTCTGGCTGAGGATATCGGGTTGGGAACACTTTAATAAATTGGATTGTTCTGGCTACGGATAGCGTGTCGAGAACTCTGTGATAAATTGGACTGAACTGGTCTGACTAAGGATAGGAGTTGAGAAAACTGTGATGCTTTGAACTGGACTGGTCTGGCTAAGGATGGCGGGTTGAGAACACGGTGATTAATTGGAATGATCAGGTCTGGATTAAGGATAGCGGAATGAGAACACTGTGATGAAATGGACTGGAGAGTTCTGGCTGGGTTTAGCGGTTGAGAACACTGTGATGAATTGGACTGGATTGTTCTGGCTAAGGATAGCGCTATGAAAACACAGTGATGAAATGAACTTATTTGGTCTGGCTAAGCTTAGCGAGTTGCGAACACGGCGATGAAGTGAAATGTAGTGTTCTGAATAAACACAGTGATGAATTGCACTGGATTGGTCTGAATATGGATAGCGGGATGAGAACACGGTAATGAATTTAACTGGATTGATCTGGCTAAGCTTAGCGGTTTGCGAACACCTTAATGATTTGGAATGAATTGTTCTGAATAAGAATAGCGGGATGAGAACATGTTGATGAATTCGAGTGAATTGGTCTGGCTAAGGATAGGGGTTTGAGAACGCGCTCATGAAATGTACCGGACTGGCTAAGAATAGCGGGTTGAGAACTCGGTGATGAATTGGGCTGGATATTTCTGGCTAACGAAAGCGGCAGAGAAAACGGTGATGATTTGGACTTAATTTATCTGAGTAACGAATGTGGGATGAGAACATTGAGATGATTTGGACTGGAATGGTTAGGTTAAGAATTGCTGGTTGAGACCTCGGTGATGAATTGAATTCTACTGGCTAAGAATAGGGGATTGAAAACAGGGTGATGAATTGGAATGATGTGGCTAAGAATAGCGTGTTCGGAAATCTTTGATGAAATGTTCTGGATGGGTCTGACTAAGGATAGCGGGAAGAGAACACAGTGATTAATTGTAATGGATTGGTCTGGTAATGAATAGAGTGTTGAGAAGACAGTAATGAATTGTACAGGATTTATCTGATTATGGATAACGTATTGAGAACACGGTGAGGAATTTTAATGGATTTGTCTGGTAATGAATAGAGTGTTGAGAACACAGTAATGAATTTTACAGAATTTTTCTGGTTATGGATAACATATTGAGAACACGGTGAGGAATTGTATTGGATTGGTCTGGTAATGAATAGGGTGCTGAGAACCCAGTAATGAATTGTAAAGGATATTTCTGGTTATGGATAACGCGTTGAGAACACGGTGATGAATTGTAATGGATTGGTCTGGTATTGAATAGTGTTTTGAGAACACAGTAATGAATTGTACAGAATTTTTCTGATTATGGATAACGTATTGAGAACACGGTGATGAATTGTAATGGATTGGTCTGGTATTGAATAGAGTGTTGAGAACACAGTAATGAATTGTACAGAATTTTTCTGATTATGGATAACGTATTGAGAACACGGTGAGGAATTTTAATGGATTTGTCTGGTAATGAATAGAGTGTTGAGAACACAGTAATGAATTGTACAGAATTTTTCTGGTTATGGGTAACATATTGAGAACACGGTGAGGAATTGTAATGGATTGGTCTGGTAATGAATAGGGTGCTGAGAACCCAGTAATGAATTGTAAAGGATATTTCTGGTTATGGATAACGCGTTGAGAACACGGTGATGAATTGGAAAGTATTGGTCTGGTAATGAATAGGATGTTGAGAACATTGCAATGAAATGTACAGAATTATTCTGGTTATGGATAACGTGTTGAGAACACGGTAAGGAATTGTAATGGATTGTTCTGGTATGAATAGAGTGTTGAGAAAACAGTAATGAAATGTACAGGATTATTCTGGTTATGGATAACGTGTTGACTACACGGTGAGGAATTGTAATGGATTGGTCTGGTAATGAATAGAGTGTTGCGAAAACAGTAATGAATTGTAGAGGATTTTTCTGGTTACGGAAAACGCGTTGAGAACACGGTGATGAATTGGAATGGATTGGACTGGTATTGAATAAGTTGTTGAGAACACAGTAATGAAAGGTCCAGGAATTTTCTGGTTATGGATATTGTGTTGAGAACACGGTGATTAATTGGAATGGATTGGTCTGGTAATGAATAGAGTGTTGAGAACAGAGTAATGAATTGGAATGAATTTTTCTCGTAATGGATAACGTGTTGAGAACATGGTCATGAATTGGAATGGATTAGTCTGGTAATGAATAGAGTGTTGAAAACACAGTAATGAACTGGACTGAATTATTCTGGTTATGAATAACGTGTTGAGAACACGGTGATGAATTGGAATGAATTGGTCTGGTAATGAATAGAGTGTTGAGAACACAGTAATGAATTGGACTGGACGTTTCTGGTTATGGATAACGTGCTGAGAACATGGTGATGAAAAGGAATGGATTGTTCTGTTAATGAATAGAGTGTTATGAACACAGTAATGAATTGGATTGAATTTTTCTGGTTTTGGATAACCTGTTGAGAACGCGGTGATGAATTGAAATGGATTGGTCTTGTAATTAATGGGGTGTTGAGAACACAGAAATGAATAGGACTGGATTTTTCTCGTTATGGATAAAGTTTTTGGAACATGGAGATGAATTGGAATAAATTTTTTTGGTTATGAATAGAGTGTTGAGAAAATAGTAATGTATAGGACAGGATATATCTGTTCATGGATAACGGGTTGAGAACATGGTGAAGAATTAGAATGGATTGGTCTGGTAATGAATAGAGAGTTGAGAACAAATTAATGATTTGGACCGGATATTTCTGGTTACGGATAACATGTTGAGAACACGGTGATGAATTGGAATTGATTGGCCTGGTAATGAATAGAGCGTTGAGAACACAGTAATGAACTGGACTGGATTTTTCTGGTTATGGATAACGTGTTGACAACACGGTGATGAATTGGAATGGATTGGTCTGGTAATGAATAGAGTGTTGAGAACACAGTAATGAATTGGACTGAATTTTTCTAGTTATTCATAACACGTTGAAAACATGGCGATGAATTGGAATGGTTTTGTCTGGTAATGAATTGAGTGTTGAAAACACAGTAATGAATTGAACGGGATTTTTCTTGTTATGGATAACGTTTTGAGAACACGGTGATGAATTGGAATGGAGATATCTGGTAATTAATAGAGTGTTGAGAACACAATAATGAAGTGGGCTGGACGTTTGTGGTTATGGATAACGTCTTGAGAACACGGTGATGAATTGAAATGAATTTTTTTATTAATGAATAGAGTGTTGAGAACACAGTAATGATTTGGACTGAATTTTTCTGGTTATGGATAACGTGTTGAGAACATGGTGATGAATTCGAATAGATTGTTCTGGTAACAAATAGAGTGTTGAGAACACTGTAATGAATTCTACTAGGTTTTTCTGGTTATGGATAATGTATTGAGAACATGATGATGAATTGGAATGAATTGGTCTGGTAATGAATTGAGTGTTGAGAACCCATTAATGAATTGGACTGAATTTTTCTGTTTATGGATAACGTGTTGAGAACACGGTTATGTATTAGAAAGAATTGGTCTGGTAATGAAGAGAGTGTTGAAAACACTGTAATGAAATGGACTGGACATTTCTGGTTATGTTTAACGTGTTGAGAACACAGTGATGAATTGGAGTGGATATTTCTGGTAATGAATACAGTGTTGAAAACACAGTAATGAATTGGACTGGATTTTTCTGGTTATGGATAATGTGTTGAGAACACGGTGATGAAATGTAATGAATTGTTCTGGTAATGAATAGAGTGTTGAGAACAGAGTAAGGAATTGGACTGGATTTTTCCGGTTATGGATAAAGTTTTGACAACACGGTGATGAATTGGAATGGATTGGTCTGGTAATGAATAGAGTGTTGAGAACACAGTAATGAATTGGACTGAATTTTTCTGGTTATGGGTGACCTGTTGAGAACATGGTGATGAATTGGAATGTTTTAGTCTGGTAGTGAATAGTGTTGAGGACACAGTAATGAATTGGACTGGATTTTTCTGGTTATGGTTAACGTGTTGAAAACATGGTAATGAATTGGAAATAATTGGTCTGTTAATGAATAGAGTGTTGAGAACCCAGTAATGAATTGGACTAATTTTTTCTGGTTATGGATAACGTTTTGAGAACACGGTGATGAATTGAAATGGATTGGTCTGAATAAGGATTGCGGGTTGAAAACTCTTTGATGAATTTGACTGAATTTGTCAGGCTAATATTAGCGGGTTTAAAACAGAGTGATGAGATGGCCTGGATCAATCTGACTAATAATAGCGCGATGAGAACACGGTGTTAATTTGGATTGGATTAGCCTGGGTAATTTTAACGCTTTGAGAACTCGGTTATGAATTTGATTTATTTTTGTGTGGCTAAATTTATCGGGTTGAAATGTATTGTTTTTTTCTTGCTAAGTTTACCGGGTTGAGAAGACGGTGATTAAATGGACTTGATTGGTAATGAACTGGACGGTAATCGTCTGGCTAAGGAAAGCGCGTTGAAAACACGGTGATGAATTGGACTGAGTTTGTCTGGCTACGTTAAGCGGGTTGAGAATACATTGATGAAATGGACTGGATTGTTCTTACTAATAACTGAGTTTTGAGAACGCGGTGTTGAATTGGACTGGATTTTTTCTGGCTAAGGTTAGCGTGATGAGAACACGGTATTGAACTGGACAGAACTGATCTGGCTAAAATTAGCGAGTTGAGAACACGATGATGAACTGGACAGAATTGGTCTGGCTAAGGATAGCGAGTTGAGAACACGGTGATGAACTGGACTGGATTGTTCTGGCTAAGGATACCGAGTTGAAGACACGGTGATGAATTGAACTGAATTGGTCTGGCCAAGGATAACGCGTTGAGAACACAGTGATGAATTGGACTGGACTGCTTTGGCTAAGAATAGGGGGTTGAGAACAAGGTGATGATTTGGACTGGACTGGTCTGGCGAAGAATAGCGGGTTTAGAACACGGTGATAAATTGTACTGCTCTGCTCTCTGTTATATTAGCGGGTTGAGAACACGGTGTTGAATTGGACTCGATTGATCTGGCTAAGGGAAGCGTTTTGAGAACACGGTAATGAATTAGATTGGATTGGTGTGGCTTAGGAGATTGGGTTGAGAACACGGTAACTATTTGGATTGGCCTGGCTAAATATAGTGGTTGACAACACGGTGATGATTTGGACTAGTCTGCTCTGTGTAACGATGGAGTGTTTAAATCACGGTTATGAATTGGACTGCACTGGTCTGGGTAAGGATGGCGGTTTGAGAACACAGTGATGAATTCGACTGGATTGGTCTGGCTAAGGGTAACAGTTTGAGAATAGAGTGATGAATTGTACTGGACTGTTATGGTTAAGAATAGCGGATTGAGAACACGGTGATGAACTGGACTGGAATGATCTGGTTAAGGACACAGTGTTGAGAACACTGTGTTGAACTGGACTGAATTGGTCTGGCTTAGCATAGCTTGTTGAGAACGTGGTAATGAATTGGATTGTACTGTTTAAGGATAGGCTGTTGAAAACACGGTAATGAATTGGACTGGACCGATCTGGCCAAGGACAGGATGTTGAGAACACGGTGATGAATTGGACTGGACCGATCTGTTCAAGGATAGGGTGTTGAGAACACTGTAATGAATTTTTGTTCCCGTAAAATTGGAAATTTGGTTGATCAATTGTGAAACTATTAGCTTTTCTAGAAGGCATCTGCCACACGCACCTCTTTTATAATAATAATAATAATAATAATAATAATTATTATTATTATTATTATTATTATACAATACGTATGTCTCCTGTCACAGGCATTTCTTCCCGGTACTTCTCTTGAACCAGCGGTGATCCCCACCGCTCACGCTTCAAGCTTCACATTGCAGT
>Ga0123352_10018198_pt1 | contig 11203 bp, 4 predicted proteins | sample TergutLab28metaG_FD_89700 | JGI IMG/M metagenome (GOLD analysis project Ga0123352, IMG submission 89700) | Labiotermes labralis P1 segment gut microbial communities from Petit-Saut dam, French Guiana - Lab288 P1 | ecosystem: Host-associated > Arthropoda: Insects > Digestive system > Gut ... | reverse complement strand
TGTAGCACAATTTTTGAGTCATTAACATACTGACCTTCATACTGGCACTGAAAAGTTAGGTTTTATCATGTAAATAATCAATTTATGTTTGTCTGTTACATTTATGCTTGATAATTGATTTCTTTTATTGAAATATTTGATAAATTGAATCAAGCAGTGTTTGTGTATGCATACCTCTATAAGTTTGTGTTGCCAACATATTTTAAATAATGACAGTGGAAAGTCTTAGTCATGTAATAAGCTGTTCAGCATAAAAACTTTGGCAGTGTACGTCTTGTCGCAGATTTAAGTAACAGAACTAGGAAAATAATGGTTATCAGTATCAAACATCTGATTTTCAGCTGTGAAGCTAACATTTCTTTAATTATTCGGTCTGAACTTTGTAATTCATGTTTGTAGTTTTCATGGCTGTGAAAGTTTTGTATAAATCCAAGCTGCAGTCACTCTGCTGTTTAAAATTTATGTATTTTGGCTGTTTCCTTGTTTGTAACTTTTTTTTTTGTTTGTAATAACTACAAATCTGAACTTCATAGACACATTAAGATTTAATATTCCTATTGTAATATTATGGCTATGGATGATGGCTTGTGTCATATATGTTTTACATACTTTGAGTGGCATAGAGTTTTAAAAAGTATCGAAGTTTGTAGAAATGAATATAGCTTTTTTCTTCTGATGTTTAATAACATAATTGTTGAGCATATTATATTTTGGAATACAGTGCTAAGGAAGTAGTGATCATCATTATTGTCGTCATCATCATCATCATCATCATCTAATTTTTATTATAAAGTCTTTATTTCAGTTTTATATGATTTTGTGTATACAAGTTTAAAAGATTATAGAGAATCATTGAAATAATTTTTTTTTTCCCCCAAGATTTTGATCTGCGTGTATTTTGTTGGGTATTTAGAACTTTGGAGTGTAAATTGGTGCTTATTGCTTTTACTGAGCTGAATTTATCATTTTTGTGATTGGAATTAGCAGAACTCAAGACTGTTTTAATCTGTTGAAGGGAAGTATTCATGCAGTTTGAAAGTGCCGTGACATTTGCTGTCGTTTTTCAAAGATTACTTTACAAAAACTGCAGCTAGCTGGTCACTGAAATGTGGAACATTATCTCGAAATAGGAAGCCCTTGATTAACATCTTTTCCTGGAACTAAACGGTTAATCATTAGATGGAATGGCACTGTAGTATGCTATCATTGTTAACATAATGTACCTTGATAATGCAACGCCTCAAGAATATTACCACTCTCATGGATGTATGAGTATGTTGGTGATCCATCTTATCACATGGAACGCTCTGGCATATAACACTGCGGAAGAAAACAGCTGAAGTTCAACACAGCAAAACATACAAGATGTATGTGGTCATAACAGTCTGATCGTTGGACATTAAATAGAGAAAAAGATATGGATGACAGGAAGTATGGTGATTACACTGAATTCTTTGCATTATGAACAGAAGAGGACTTTGAATGATTTATGGTTAAAGAAAGAGGGTGAGGATAATATGAAAACTGGAAACCTCCAAAAAGGAGAAGGACAAGAACAAGGAATGCCTTTATTTACTTTTATGATGTTCCATTGTGACAAGCATGTATCTTGCAGATCATCACCAGCAGTTCAAAGGAACATATTTCTTCCATCATCCTGCAGATGGATGCAGCTTTTTCTGCAAACTGCTATTGTCCAACTGTCAGGTTGCACTTTGACCCTACTATTGGCACTGGATATTTCTTGAAGATATTTGATGTACCTACCTAGAAAATTTCACATAGACCCTGAAGATGGTTACAGCATGTTCCTCTGATACACCTGCAAGACGTGCACTTTGACCATGCAGAGGGCATGACATATTCTTCTGAAATTTTGATGTCCATCTGTAGTACTGCATAGTTTCACAGCCCAAAAGACCACATTTGAAGTAGACTGAGGCTATTTGAGGATGTGTTGCTGTGCAGTGTGGACCTAAGAGAAATGACGTAACAAATGACAAGATAAATTGCATAATGATGAACATCATGCTGTAAATTCTTTATGTATGTTCGTTCTTGAAGGAAGAATAGATGAGCACAGAATATGGCCACACATTGAAATAAACAAAGGGACCCATAATTTTGGTTGTAAAATTTCAAACGGCCTTGCCATAATATGTGTGTGGAATCACATCTCTCAAGACAGTGTAGTAACACAAAGCTGAAGAATGTTCAGCAAGGGCTGCCAGATTTTATGTGCCTGTTTGTCTTGGTTATTTATTTATTTATTTATGTACCTTGGTTCTATTATTCATTATCAGCATCTTTATTAAGTCACATATCTATTTCTGAATTTACATGAGTTTTTGGTAATAGTATGGTGTGGCGTTCATATCAGTTTGGGTGTTTTTGTAATATTAAGAAGAATTTATGGGAAATTTTCCACATGGTACTTTTTCACAAGCAATTTAGGGCACACAAAAAGAAGTTGGAGTGTAGCTTTGAGTATGTACTTTTTTTTGTTAGTGAACACAGAACTTCTAAATTTTAACAACAAAAAACCTATCGCAAATGCTTAGTAAGCAATGAAAAATGTGTGATGTGACCCATTGCTTTTCTCATTTCTTACGCATATAAACGGGACTTTGATAAAATAAGGTAACAGCATGTCTGACATGAAATAGCATAATACTGCCATGAGAAGGAACTGAAGTGTGTACTGTTACTGTTGAGTCTGTTGAAATATGGCAAGCATGCTGGAAACGTGCTTGAAGTTTAGCATGCAACCTTTTAAATGCCAGGTTTCTGTTATAGCCAAAACACTGCAGGACAGTGTATTTCTTGTCAGATGAAAAATATGCGCATCTAGTGGGACAGCATTTTCCCATTCATTTATTCATTCATTAAAGGTTAATGTCAAAGTACACAGTGTGATAACGATTTTTGCATGTGAAGGGTGCTGCCCTGGTGGAAGTTAATCACCAGATGGTGGAGGTGTGCAGATATGCAACGCTGTCAGTAAGGCAAGACATATATTGACAATAAGCAGTGACCCACATGACCATGCACATCCATTCTGTCACGCATGTGCCCTTACCAGAAAGGACAGACATTGTGGTGGTTACACTGCACAGCATGGCCATGGCAAACTGGATTACAGAGAAATGTGTGCATGCTGGATGCCAAAAAACATTACACACCATCTCAAAACTTTTCATATGGGACTGTCTCTGTCATGCATTAGACACATTATTGATAAAAGAGAGTAGTTTATGCCACTGCATTGTTATGGGGGAAGAAACCTGGGTAAATGACAACACCAGAAACCACAAAATGCCTCGGACATGGAAGCACCTATCATCTCCCCCAACAAGGAATTTCATGGCCATGTCAACAGTAAGGAAGATCATAGCGGTGTTCTATGGGACCAAGGATTTGCATGACTGTGGTGATTCTGTAAATACTGAGTGGTGTTGTGGTACGTTAGAGAGGGTACAGCAGGCCTTTCATTGCAAAAGGATTGGGTTGTTAGGCCACAGCATTATAATTGTAACAGTAATGCCTGGCATCATTCTGCCAACTGGCCCTGTGTCTGGTTGTGGAATTAACACTGAGAGATGATGGACCACCACCCTGCGGTCCCAATTTGATGTCCGATGTTTTCGTCTGTTTGGTCATGGCTGGCAAACAGTTTGCAGGAGATGCCAACTGCAAGCAAGGTGTCATGTGCTGGATTCAGGCACTTGACACTGATATCTGTGCCAGGAGCACCCAGAAGGACAAATGTCATGAATGATGATGGTGACTGGAGGTCCAGTGTGTACCATGTGCTACCCATGTGCAATGTATACATAGGAGTCAGAATGAAGTTCTTGGCACGCAGGTGTTTGTTACCATATTGTTTTAAACTCCTTTGTAAAAGGTGTTCATTTCAGTAAGGTTGAATGAGAAAAGCAGCTGATTTCTAGTCTTAGCGCAGTCAGGTGTTAAGGATACGTATTTGTGTTGTGAATGCCATTTTTAATCAGTTAAAATGATAAAGTGGTTCTGTTGTATTTGTTTAATTTCTCAAATTTTGTACCAATCATGGATCATCAACATGATCATCATTCACTGTCATTTATCATCATCATCATCATCATCATCATCAGTGTTATTTTAGAACTACTATTACTTATGTATCAGTATACATTGCTTTGCCTTCATATGAAGCACATATTGCTGTGACTGTTTGGAACAGTGTTCATGCTGTCTGGATCAGTGTTAGAGATACTAGGTTTATCTTTTTGTATATTTACTGTTTGGTATGTATATACATAGTACATCTGTCATGGACAGAACAGATTGGTATAAAAGTGTTATCAAAATTTTAACCTGTCTTTTTAACTTGAAGGCTCCAGTCATAACGATGCAACAAGAGAATGTGTGATGAAAGGGTTAAACCAGTTTACAATGAACATTTGTTTACATTGTATTGTTAGTCAGTTTTTGCAAATTCCCTTCTGTAGTGACATTCCTACTGTACTGCGATGTACACGAGACACTCCCAGATTTTTAATTTTTTTTATTTAAGGCTTATTTTATTTTATTTTATTGTGATTTTATATGATCTTGTGCTTTTACAGTGCTTAAATTAATTCTTTTTCAGTCATTATGGATCTCTCAGATAATTTTGTTTCCACGCCTTCTGTAACTCTGCTCCTGCTTCAAAGTCTTGCTTATTGAATAACGAACCAAATGATCTTGCAGTAAATAGCATCTGTACTCTTTATGCTTGTTGCTGGTACTGAACCCATTGCTACATAGAGCCACATTGATTTATAGATTATTTTTTTTAAATTTCTATTAAAAAAAAATTGTGCTGCTTATGAAGAATGCATTGTATACATAATTTTATTGCTGTGTGGATTTTATTCAACATTTTATCTGGATGCACTCTTTTTTTTTTTTATCTCCATTACTTCATATATGTATCAACCAATCAACTGTGGATGTGGTCATTCTCCCTCATTCACACATTCGCTCAATTGGACATGGGGTCGTGTGGTAAGTTGCATTAGTTGAACTGTTGTCTGTGTGTTTTGTAATTAGAATGTTGTTCGTTGTGAGCTACAATAAATGTACTAATGTATGTACGATGTAGTGTAATGCTTGACGCTGTGTCAAAGATGTCTGCAAAATTTGAAGACATTCAGATGATGTAGTTCTTTCCTTTGCAAGGAAACTCTTCAATGTTATGTATTTTTACACTTGATGGCCTGATGTGTGATGTGTAAGACTTGAAATGTGCCAGAATCTAGTGCAGAGCGTAGCATGCATGGTGTCAGACCATACAGCTTATATAGAATGTAAAACTCTTAAGTTCACTTTCTCTTAAATATTCTTGGATTTTGAGATTTGATTTCGTTGCATCGGCGCAGATGAAGATTCGGTTCTTCTGGAATGTTAAACGCTGCACAAGTACTAAATTGTTAGTGACATTATGTAAGCACTGTACTTTTCAGAAATGTTGATGACTCTTTACCTATCAACATGATGTAACATCCCAGAAGGCATGTATGTATTTGGTGTATTTAACAGTGTGTTCAGTTGCTAAGATTGTGTGCTGTTGAACAGTGCGTTCAAAGGGTGTGGAAGAAAACAGTTGCGGCATAATTTAAGGTACTAACCTGGTATTTGTAAGTTTCAATATGAAACTTGTGTCAAGAGACCTGACTGTAGGGCCCAGGTTTGAACTTAGGACCTTCCCAATAAAAGCAGAAGTGCTAGTTACTAGACTGCAATGTTCATTTACCAGTGAAGCTGATGGGCTGTAATGTTTACAGTTCATGAACATGTCATGTGTTAGAACTGCTGTGCATGTGACTGTGTTTAAGTTTTTTTGGTGGGACTCTGCTGTTTTAAGGTACAACGTGAGACTTTTTATTAGAGGTTCCTAATCTAATCTTCAGTCAGGTATGGGTGTAGACTTTTCTTTGCACAGATCAAAACTAAGGCCTTTACTGTTCAACTTTGCTGTAGGATATGTCATTAGGAAGGTCCAAGCAAACCATAAGGAATTGGAAAGGGATGGGACACATCTACTTTCAGTCCACACTAATGATTGTTATTTACTGGGTGAAAGCGTACAGAAACAAAGGCACTTCATTTAGTCATTAGTAATGAACTTGGTCTAGAATTAAATACTGCAAATTTAAATGTGTGTTCATGTCTTGTGCCCAGAATAATGGACTGAATCGCAATGTAAACATAGCTAATAAACTGAAGATATGGCATAGTTCAAGTATTTGGGAATTACACTAACAAACCAAATTTGCACGTATGTAAAGGGTAGAGAATGCAGACCCATAATTTTGCCTGTTGTTTTATTTGGGTGTGGCATTTGTATCTCACATTTAGGGAAAAACATCAGCTGAGGGTGTACAAGAATAGGGCACCAAAGAACGTATTTGGGCCTATGGGATAGGCAGTTACAGGAGGCTACAGGAAGCTGCATAATGAAAAGCCTCATGATTTATAATCCTCATCAAATATTACTGGGGTGATGATATCAAAGAGAATGCAAGGCTGGGTATTTGGCATGTATGGGGGAGAACAGAAACACATACAGGGTTTGGTGGGGGAAATTTAAGGAGAGCCACTTGGGAGACCTAGACATAGATGGAAGGAGAACATTGAAAATGTATGGCATGGCTTGGATTCGTCTGGCTGAAGATAGGGAAAAGTGGTAAGCTAATGAACATGGTAATGAACCTTCACGTTCCAGTAAATGTGAGGAATTTCTTGACTAGCTGAAAACTGTTATCATTTCAAATAGAACTCTGCTCCATCAAGTGAATGAGTTTTTGGTAATTAATTAGTTAGTGGTTTACTTAGTTAGATGAAAGGTAAGGCATAGACTTCACGTTTGTAGAATACATGGGCACTGCTGTTGTTCTGTTTGTACATTTTGCAGCATATCTTCTGAACCATGTGTCATTCTCAGGACATAACTTGATTGTGGGTAGATTAGGTTATCATAACACATTTCATGCTGTGGAATTCATTTAGATGCTGTCCTGTCTATAACATATCATCATTTTTGCAGATTTGTCTCTTTGAACAAAGATTGTAGGTGTGAATGATACTTTTATTGTTCTTTACCATTTGTGAGCAAATAACCCAAATGTAGTCTCTACAGTATATAGGACAGGGCCATTGGCCATTGTTATGTTTGTCCCTAGCCTGTCTGCATCAGATCTGGTAACCTCCAGTTCGAGTGAAAATCTGTTGCAGTTTATTAATTCACCTCATCAGATGCACAGAAGTTAATATTCCTCTGTTTTATGGAAATTACACCATGTACATTTGTACATGCATATAGGTAGCAGCATTCCAGAGAAGCTTTGTGCCTCCTGCCTTATAGTCCATACAGCACTTGATTTGGCCTTTTGTGGAAAGATGTTCAGAATATGTTGTAGATTCTAGAAGTGTGCAAGGGTTATTAGGATGATCAAACCAAGACGGTTTCAGTGGGTGGAACACACAAGGTGAGAAATGCACAAAATTGTAGCTGAAAAATCAGGAAGAGGGACACTACTTGCAAGATGTAGACTTAGATAGTAGGATAACATTAAAACAAAGCTTAAAGAAACAAGTTTTTTTCATATACACTGATGAACCATCAGGTCCCACAAAAGTATTGAATTTTGTGACAGAGTGATTGACTGTTAGGTTATGAAGAAGGATTCTGTGCTGTGGTTGAAAGATCCACATCATCTGAATAAACAGACTGATCACCGAGTTCTTTTCACTATCAGTAGTTTGGTATTCAACTATAAATACAGCGTTAACATTTTGTGCCTTCACATTAGTTCTATGTTTTGTGAATGTTTTTACACAATTCCCATTCTTGCGTCACAAGCGTAGATTCTTGGTTCCAACACTCCATGCAAAAATGAGAGAATTGTTACTAATATTGGTTGTTGTGGTTGTGATGTTAACCCATAATTATTAGCTGCTGTTTGTAGTTGTAGAAATTAAACTACTTCATTGTACTCAATTATTACACCAACCACTGCACTGCATATATATAAAATTTATAAAATTTACACATTAAAACATTAAAAACGCTCCGACATGTTTCGGTCCTAAGACCATCATCAGGGAGCTAAATATTCCTTGCTAAAGTCACACTAGAAGTAGTCACAGATTAATTTCGCTGTAACAGTTGGGTGTTGTGGCAGCATGCCGTGTTGTGTAATGTTACGTTGCGAAGAGTGCCCTGCTACGGATGTGCATTCTGTGCTTCGTTGCGTGATATCACACAACGAAGCACAGGACCTAAACATGTCGGAGCGTTTTTAACGTTTTAATGTGTAAATTTTATAAATTTTATATATGTGCAGTGGTTGGTGTAATAATTGAGTAACTCGACAACATGCACGGTGTAACAATAAAAATACTTCATTGTAATTTTATCTGAATGTATAGCAGTAGTATATGAGATTAGTTGGCCCTCCTGCAATGTTGCATATTTTGCTGTGGTTGATTTTGCGTGTACTGTGAAACATAAAGAATTTTGTTAATGTTATTTTGCTAAAGAATTGGCATTTTTATTCTTTTTTTAATTGTGGTGTGAGAACTTTATTCATATATTATAAATTCACAGTTAAAATTGTTCAGAACGCATGTTACGGGAAGGCCATCTATTTTTGTGAAGTTTTAACAGATGGTGGGTGGATCTGTCATTCTGTAACTGTACTGAAAACATTGTAGAACAGCCCTTTGACAGCCACAGTTTTGCTAACTGTGGATTTCAAGTATCTGGTTTCCAAGTTGTATCCATTTTTCCCAGCCATCATGTTTGTCTTTGTGTACCCACACGCTTTTCTTCATATTCACAAGAAATGTCAGTGGCTTTGGCACCAAGAGGTCACATTTGCTGGGGGACGAACTGTAATGCCATCTGAAACCAGTCTCCTGTTGTCTGTATTATAGTTGCAGTTTCTGTCTTTATGTCACTGTTTTTGTTTATCTAATATGCATTTTATAATTCTGTAGAAACGTATGATTTGGTTGAATTTAGATCTGTTGAGATTTAGTTGGGTTGTGAAAAGTGTTGTCAGGGGCAGTGGAGGCGTTGATGAATGTTGTCATTGGCCATGGTTTGCCAGGGTTGCTGGTATTCCCTTTTGGTCATACATAGAACGTGTAATTTGGTACATGTGTACTTGTGCTTAAGTGGTATTATTTTGGTAGGTTTTATGGTATTTTTGTTTAGTGATTGTTGGGCATGTCACTATTTTAATTTCTGCATATTTTGCATTAACATGAGTACCGGAATTTACGCCAGTATGGCACAGTTATTGCTGCAAGAGTAGTATATAAATAATAGTAGTAATAGTCTGTAGCAGGAAATAGTGTTTTATGACAATGTGACAAATTAGCATTAGTGCATGATAGTTCGTTGGAATTTTGAGACAGTAGTATGTGCTGTCATTGGAAAATTGATTTTATGTTGTAACATTGTGTAGATAATTTGTATAACATTTACTGTTTTTGTGTAACATTCTGTTGATACAAGGGACAACCATGGTATGGGAATTAACACACACATGTGCATGTCTGTAGCTATCTGAACATGTGGAGAAAATTGTTCATATAGTTCCAACTATATGCACTTTCCATTATTTTACATATTTGACAGTGATGTATACATATGTGTCTTTTCCTTTGTGCTTGATAACTTCCTGAAGATGGCTTACTTAAGCAAATACATTTAAAAGAACCATAAATGCTTATTAGTTGGAATTATATGAAAAATATATTTAACGGGCGGATATGAATAATGTTAAGAATGTGTAGAAAACTGTGTTAAAACAGCATGTACTTTAATTGTTGTTAAATGTAAGTGTTGTAATTGCAATGACGGAGTGAAGCTGGTTCTTGTTTTTTGTTAATTAGTACTGACATTTGATTGATGTCTTTGGTGTCTTGTCACCATTACTTGGTTAATTGGTAGATAAGCTACATACTGGCTGTTTCATAGGATTTCATGGTCTGAAAGTGTTAACATGTTTTGTGTGTTTTCCAGTTAAACAACACAAGCAGTTGTGAAACATAATCACGGCGTGCGCACGCTCACACACACACAAAATGCACATACCAATATTAGGAAATCAGAACTGTTTTAGACTAAGAACTATTCATCCTGTAGCAATAAATAATGGCACCTGTATGTGCTGTCCTGGAATAGGCATATTTTCCAAATGTGTTCTTTGCTGTTTTGCATAAGTCACAGATCTGAATGAGTATGGAATGCAAGTTGTTGGTCTTTTCTCAGGGATGATGCAGGGGAGTGTTAATATGTCTCTCAAGATATCCAGCCATTCTCAAATCAAGGAAAAAACCTTGCTATTTTTGGATATCTACTCCAAGATTTATTGCAGATTTGTGTTAGTTAATTTAGATTATAAGGCGATACAATTCACATACACAAATTTTACTACTAGTGCTTGTCATGGACTGCCGATATGCAGAAAGCATTGATTAACACAAGAACTGTCCTTCACTGTTGGCTTGTTCACATGAACTGTACTCACGCTTTCCAAATACAACCCAAAAGTAATAAAGCTGAACCAATTAACTTGTGACAAAATTTTATTGTGAGTCTAGAATTACTGAGATTGTCTCATCATTGAGCTACTTATATTTTATAATTTATTTCAGCAGTATCAGTTCACTACCTCTAGAAGCACATTTGTTTCTGTTGGCAGTTTCTGAGCTGCTGTCATATGCCATTGGCATTCTCTGCTTTCTAAACAGGCTAATTGTCTGCCATAGTTATTTTGTGGCATTTAAAGCTCTATAATTTATTTTAGGTTCTCTAACTCATTTCCAGTTCCATGTGTGTACGTTACTTTAGTTTTTGTTGGCGGAGAATGGTTCACTGATCTAAATTTGTGATATGTGGTAGGAAAAGAAAATATGAAGTAATATTTATTAAAACCAACTAATTGCACATACTTGTCAAACCATTTAAAACCACATAATTGGATTAAAATGGATTTAAAATATCTCTTACATGTTTCAATCCCTCTATGGGATCATCCTCAGGCAGCACTCACAGCGGGGGAGGAACACGGGCCGAACCAGACGGACATAACATAAACAAAACAGCATGCCACCAGATAACCTCGTATACAGTCGATCTTAGTAACTTTAGTCCTACATTATTTTA
>Ga0123352_10018195_pt1 | contig 11203 bp, 7 predicted proteins | sample TergutLab28metaG_FD_89700 | JGI IMG/M metagenome (GOLD analysis project Ga0123352, IMG submission 89700) | Labiotermes labralis P1 segment gut microbial communities from Petit-Saut dam, French Guiana - Lab288 P1 | ecosystem: Host-associated > Arthropoda: Insects > Digestive system > Gut ... | reverse complement strand
GTCACTTACAGAGAATACTACACCAGATGCTGTATTAATACAATTTGACCTCCTGATGATGAGCACAAATTTGCTGGAAACATGTAGAGGATTATAACAATAAACGTATTATATAACGTAATTTTGCATCAGGTTGGTCATTTACCGCGAGTCGTACCAGAATACACGGTCGGCAAAACATAAAATTTCGCGAAGATGAAGTTTGCAGTTCCTCCGAAACGTCGGTGTACACATATGTTATGCTCGGTGTCAACTGAAAACTGTCACCAGAGCCCGTGATGAAGTCTGAAAACCTTTGGGGATAAGTCTGTTCCATTGCAGTTTTGTTTGTGTACTGTGCGTGCTGGTATATTTCCCTTGCAGTTTTGTACTTTTCAAGCCATACGTGGACCAACGATTGCTCTCTTTTCATTCTTTTCTCGCCGTGTCACTTCTCCAGTTGTCTTCGTTCGTGCCATGTGCATTCTTACCTTCCATTTTTCTAATTCAGGGACGTACAGCACGCGTTCCTTCGGTCTCATGCGGCCCGCGGCCATATTATATATTTATGTATATATACTCTGAAACACTGTAATTTAGGAGATTATGTATGCCACTTATTCCCATTTTTACACGCGCAGCCCGCGAACGAGGCCACAATAACACTTGTGATCTTTTGAAAAAGAAGTTGGGCCATCTGTCAAATCATATATTCCTACATTATTCTTAATAATAGGCTTAGAAAACTAAAATTTGTAAGGCTGCTTTATTTAATGATTTACAGTTGATCCACACGCGCAAATTGACATTTTGTTTTTTATTTACGTCGAATTCACTGAAATAAATAATGCAAACCTATATATATAGGTTCCATAATTCAGCTATTTTATGAGCCCATGGTAGAACACAAAATGCGAATAAGCACCGTCATTAAATTTGTATTTATCGTGTTGTTATGGTGCCGTGTTCTTAAATTTTCTTTTGACATCGCCCCTACTATAGTTATTCAGAAGTGTGTGTGTTAAATCACGTGTCGTGGTGAAGTCCGAAACGAGTTTTATTTTGTAAATGTCTCTCTATGAAACCCGAATCCATTGAAGTGTTAATCGTTGTAAAGTGTATCCTGATAACTTCTCGAGATATCGCATTCTTATTAGCTGATTTATCTTGAATTTTGAGGACACGCGAAATGCACGTTTGTCTCCGGAAACAAAGCTCCCGTTTATAGCAGCGTTACAGAAAGTTCACAGATATTTGAAGAGCGAGAGAGACTCAATGTATTTGTCTGGAAACCAATAAAGACACTGTTTATATCACAGGATTACGTAAAACAAAAAACGTTCTCAGTCATCCAGTGACCGAGGAAATGCATTTAATCAAGCCTTCGCCTTTGCATGAAAGGTTTCGTGTAGTGACAGATTTATCCGCCCTTTACTAGCAGTGCATGCCTATAAGGTCAGCAGCATAGATCAGTGATTTTTTTTTAATTGGGTAAGTCTGATATATGAATTTGAATAATTACTGTACTGAAGTGGTCGAGGCAGTAACTGTTTCCTTTCAAGTCTAACCGTTGTACGGGTTTTGTTCGGAGTCAAGTTGGTGGAGACACCGCGGGTGGCTGTGAAATTAAATTCCTATTAAAGAAATGTGAAGCCACAGTTTTATCGTCCCGGTCTTCCAGTCTGCAGTCCTTGTAAGGAAGTGGCCGTTCACTATCAAAACCATTTCCTTTTGGTGTGTGTATACTGTATATGCCTAACAGCACTAAATGATTTATTAAGTGTATGTTATAGAACATTATCGTGTAACGAAAATGAAATGCAAGAGCGTAGTCAGTGTATTGTTCATGCAAAGTTCAAAGAAGAAAGTGTTATACACTTGTTGCTCATTATCTAGGCGAGTTAAGCAGCGTCATGTCATTTAATCGGTGCCATAATATCGATAAATTAACAGTAAACATTTAACGTATTTGGGCTGTGTTTGCAAGACCAGAAGTATTGCCTTTGATAACACCGTTTCCTGACCTCGAATGAGTTTATCATAGACCATGTGCCCCCCACCCATTTAGTGTCATTTCCTACAAACACTCCTCGTTCGCCAGAAACAGATGTTGGGTGTCCGTGTAGACAGGGTGGTTACAAAAAATGTTACCACTTAAATATTCTGCGTTCAGTCGGAAGGAGATGTCTCTTACGTTTTGTCATCTTACATTCCTGTTCCTTCGGAATAACCACATTACTGAAGTCCGTAAATATTCTCGATCTTTAGTCGATTGATGGCAGCACCACAGTTGATTCTAAAATGGCAGAGGTAGAGGTGCATGTGAAACAATGAAAATTGATAGAGAACTTTGTGTACTGACCGAGAGAAGCTGAATGGCGTTGCGCGAACGTCTTGCTGCAAGTGTATGGTGAAGCAACTGTAGGCATGGCTGCTGCTGCTGGACGGTGGCAAAGACAGAGTCAGGAAGACGAAAGTGGAGCGACCGAACTTCATGACAAAATGTGGAGTGGCCCTTCCACTGCATTAACGGCTGGCGACGTCCGACGCCGCTACGACAGTCGTATAACAAATGAATTTTAATTCACACTGTCCATCGTTGAGGGAAGTGTAATGACAGCTGTTGAAGTGCTTCTTGTCTATTCGAAAGTCTGTATTCGTTGCCTATCACAAATGCTGACATGTATAAAAAGAGGCAAAGAAAGCATCCACCACTGATATTTTGCACCGATGCGCAAAACAGGGGGTGACGGCCTCCTGTCGCAAATTTCCATGGGGGATGAAAACAGGGTTCATCATTTTGATCCCATATTGAATTTGCAGTTTACGAAATGACAAACCAAACGACATACCAAGTGAGAAGATATTCAAGAATGTGCCATCAGTAGGGAAAAAATTTTGCAATCTTGTATTGTAAAAAAAATTGTTATTTTTGTGAATTTCTTGCTTAACCGCGACTACAATGAACTGTGACTGCTGGCTTGAAGCATAAATTGGTCGCCTTCGTCGAGTTCGTCCCACAAGAAAAATATCAGCATTGTCGGCCCTCTGCAAGTTTAAGCAGTACTGTTTTACGTGCATAGAGAAAATAGGTAGGATTATAGTTTATACACAACTTTTATCACACAAGGATCTCGTCCGCCCCGTTGTATTATATTATAATTTTATAGTTGAATAAAGAGTGACCAACTTGATGTCACTTGCTTTATTATTTCATTATTTACTGCTCAACATGTTTCGGATGTTAATACATCCATCCTCAGGAGCTTGCGCCTTATTTGATGAGTTATTTCATGGTTTGTATTGGTCTGGTTCGATGTGTGTTGGTGTTACGTTGTGGCTTGGCTGGGGTGGTGTGGTATCCGGATGCAGGCTGAAGCCTGCATCCGGATACCTGTTGTGCGTCGCACAATTTCCCTCATCCTGGACGCATAGCCTGCAGCTCTGCTCCTAACAGCCGACCACCAGCAACCAAGGCATTACACACCATATGCGGCAATAACACAAGTATAGTCTCGAGCTCCTGATAATGGGCATATAAGTGCCCGAAACATGTTGAGCAGATTATAAGTGCAATAAAGCATTCAATAGCATCAAGTAGGTTTTCTTCTCTACGCTTATACTACCATGGACGGACAAACGTACATCAAAAGTTAATGTTTATTTTGCCCCCCACATGTACTGCGCCCTGGGTGGTCAGCTAGACCTTTTTTTTTTTCACGGACCTTTATGGCTTCGAAAAATAACCACGGGTCCTCACAGCCTTCCTCACGACAGTATAGACTGTCCGGTTGTGAGATACGCAAAATTAAAAATTCATGGCTCAGAACTGATTTTAGACAAATTCTAATATATACCAGTAGCATACATAACAGTTCATTGCATTATTCGACATTAATTAATCTGACTGTCGCTCGCTTCGTGGGTACAGGGGATTTGTTAGTTAAATAATCCAACGGTCATACGAAACAGACATCGCTAATTTAAAAGTTCCCGCGATTATTTTTAACAAACCATCATTCATTTAATCAAAACAGTACGCAAATTTCAAAGCAGCAATTACAGAAATGTATCCACGGATCCCCTGCGAACTGGTGGCGAATCCCAAGGGATCCACGGAGCACACTTCGAGAACCGCTGGTCTAGACTGCTTACCTCTAACAGTCCCCCTGCCTGGTGTTACCAAACACATCACACGTTATTTACGTACCTGGGACTCAACTAATAATGATTCAACTCTTTTTATTAACGTGCTGGGTCAACAGCAAAGTGGACGACAATAATATTAAAATAATAATAATAATAATAATAATAATAATAGGTCCGTTTAAATCAATCCCATTATAGGCGGTAAGGTCGTCAGCCCTACGCACCGGCTGCCTTTACCTCCCAGGAAATATCCTGGTACTCATTTCTGTTAGAGGCTGAGTCAGCTTCAGGACCATAGTGCGGCCGAAAGGATTATCTCAACGACAAATTCCAAAAACACCATCGGGAATCGAACCGCGACCTTCCAGCCTGTAGCGCAGTACCTCAACCAACTGCGCCACCGCGTAACCCAATACTGTCCCCGTGCCTATTTAATTACCGACCTGCGACAATGCCCAAGATACTCTCCACAGAATTGCTGGACATTTCAGACACAATGCGTATGCACGAACGCTACCGATAGTGAAATCAGTGAAGAAGAACGGAAGTACTGTCGCTCTGAAGCAGCGGTATCAATAATACGTGAACTGCATTCGTCAAGACCACCCCGGATACTACATCAAAGCATTTAATAGTACTGCAGACATGACTACACACGGGGCAGACGCGATGAACAATGCGCTGTGCCAGGCGTGAATTTTTAAACCGGTAACGACCGAGGTAATATACAAACGCGAATGCCCATATGGAAACAAGAACTGCAATCGATGACCCGAGACAGATAAATGGATTGCGATTTAAAATCTAAAAGTAAGTTTCATGGTCACAAAAAACGGAGAGGGATGTGAGAGGGGTGGAATTTGTGTGAGGCGGGGCAATCAATGTACTCTGCTCTGAAACAGAAAATCAATTAACGTCACCCGCGTCCGAAAGCTTGTGCGGACAGTTCCAACAGCATAACATTGCAAAGGGGAACCAAGTTACTTATGATATCATCGTATGTTTCAGAATATAGCTATGCGTCGAACGACTCCTATGAAACAGGGACGGATAAAACATCTGTGTTTATGTCCATCTAGATCGCTGAATTAATAAAACGCCAAAAATGCGCTGTAAATACCTTCTCATTCCCAAAGAGTGGAAGGCTCCTGACTGTCAAACGGCTACACTTGAAAATTCTATGTACCGTTCTCTCATCAACCCTTCTCTCTGTGAATAACACCCTCTCTTTATATGAGCGACTACCTCTCTTTATGTGCGTGCCGACCTCTCTTAATGTGAATGATCTCTTATTATCTTAATGTGAATGATCTCTTATTAATGTGACAACCCCTCTTAATCGGGGACCGCGGTGGCACAGTGGTTAAGGTGCTGTGCTACAAATAGGCATGTTGCTGGTTCGATTCCAGATCGTGTCATTGGAATTTTTCATTGACATAGTCCTTCTGGTCGCACTATGGCCCTGGGGTCGACTCAGCCTCTAACAAAAATGAGTACCAGAAGTATTTCCTGGGAGTAAAAAGCGGCCGGTGTGTAAGGCTGACAACCTACCAACATCCTGTGCCATTGTCACGTAATCTGGGAACCCTCTGGGCACCTCGGGCTTGTAGTGGGACTGATTTACCTTTACCCCTCTTAATCACTGAAAACTTCCCTTTATAAATAACCCGTCTTAATTTGAGTTACAGTCTCTCATTATGTGAGTCACAAATTCTCTTTGTGAATGACCTTTCATTATGTGAGAGCCGCTCTTGATGTGAATGACCTCTACTAATGCGACATTCCCTCTTTATGAATGACCTCTGTTTTTGAATGGCCTCTCGTAATGTGAGCGAAAGCCCCTCTTTATGTGACACCTCTTTATGTACTTGAGAGTGAACCAGAAAATACCAGGCATGATTACTAACGGTCAGCTTTTATTTCAAATATCACGCAGTAACCTCAGTTTGTAGGTTACTTGCTTCGATACAAAATGAACTGAATCTGATACACCGTTGCAGCAATAAACAGGGAATAGCAGACAGCAACAGACAGCGCCAAGAGATGGGAGTCTAAGAAATATCTTCTTCGGATTTACAGATACCCGAAACAGACTTATTCCTTAAGTGTCGCAAACAACCTTAAGTCTCAACAGTATTATGCTAAGCACTTCAAATCAGTGGCAAACAGTTCTACAGGCATGCAAATATACAAATATAAATTATGACGCACGTAAAGCAGTGGCGGCTCGTGGGACTTTCTTATGGTAGGAATGGGGCTAGGATTATTATATGACACTGAGAAGGCATAATAGAGCGTTTCTTTCAGCACAGCCATCCAACCACCTATGTTTGGCGCATACAGCAAGGTTAATGTTTTTTTCACATACGTTTGTATTCTGCTTGATGATAACTGATAAATAACAACTAACGCATCGCACGACCTAAATTCTAATCTCAGTGTTCTCGGCGAGAGTTAATTGCGAAAAACTGATGCCCTGTAAATACTTCAAACTACTCTTGCCCATGTTTATATTAAAATTGCAAACACTAACATTAAGAGTGACAAATATGGGTTTGACAACGGCTACGTAAAAATGGACATCAAAATTTCAGAGTTTGGAACGTTAGAAAACGAAAACAGACAAACAAATCCCTCTTTGTAAACCCTCTCTGGACTTCAATGCCTGCAGCAGACCCGCTAACTACTGCTTTCCTACCAGTCAACCTAGATACAGCGTCCTAACGTGCATGTCTGGGTGGCGAATAGCCCGCTCGCTTTCCGCAGTGCTTAGAGTCCGACGTGAGTGTTTGAATTTAAAATGATTTCACTCATAGTCTTTTAAAGAATAAACGTATCTCATAACGATAAGTTGTATTAAGATATTCTTATTTTTCACACAAATTCTGGAAGGGTCGCAGCCCTTATAGACGATTCGTTTCTGATTAAGTATTGTGCGTTACGTGTAAGGCTTCCTCCGTGATGTCCTACACACTACTGACTACAATTCGGTTCAGAGATTTGAGGTTCTCACAACAGTTCTGCTTACAATCCCAGCCTTGTTCCGTCGTTATGTCATGTCGACTGATACAGTAAACGACTCTGCGAAACATCGTACTGAAAAATATCCAAGAAGACCGGAATGATTGAGCCTGAAGTTAAGGCACTATAATCCTTCGCAGCGTTGGTAAACACAGTTCGATGGACTGACTTCAGAGCGGGCGGTATCATCGGTGGCTATGCAACACCGACGTTGTCCGCTCTACAGCGAGCAGTCTGGTGATAGAAAAGACTCCGTCAATTGACACAGCGCAAAAACCCACAAGACTTAAGTCTTTCCTTTTCTGTTATTCGGTGAACAGTTCAAATGGACTGATTTGCGAAACACATTACTGCTGGTAGTGCGTTTCTGTCAGACGCGTTAGAGATATATGTACAGTTCTAATCGGAGGGCCTGAGCGCAAGAAACCACTATGAAGTCTTCGGTATTGACTGGAGGAATAATAAGTGGCAAATGTCCATTTGCGTCAGGAGAGGGGACAAGTGGCGGACAAATGAGATCATGTGTTTCCAGAAGAGGCAGGGAATTTGACTAGCTGAATAACACTTTGTGTCAGACTATGTTGTGTGAACAGGCGCGAGGTCAAGACTGTAAACTGGGTGCAGCAATAGCGCCCATTCGAATCTGTGACTATCTCAGTAGTTTCCTTTTAGACAGAACATCCCCGTTGTGTTCAAGTTTACGTATAGAAAGAAAAGAAGTAGGATTATAGTCTGCACAGCTTTTATCATACTCGTACATGTAAAAACATCTACATGTTTCGGCTATACATATGTGGCCATAATCCAGCTGGATATAATATCTTGAATAAGAAAACTGTAAAAATATATTATGTTTATTGGACCGTGCATCATCTTGATGGTTGAATAAAGAGAGACGAACTTGATGTCACTTGCTTTATTATTTCATTATTTACTGCTGAACATGTTTCGGATGTTAATACATCCATCCTCAGGAGCTTGCTGTCTGTTCTTCTGGCGCTGATTATTAGCGGCTGTGTTGCAGGAAAGATGTTTTTGCAGTTCGACGTGGGGCACATTGATCCATGATGAAGCATAGTTTACGTAATACCGTATGTGGACTTTTTCAGTGTATGTCATAAGCCGGAGTTTCCCACCTTTTTTGCTCGCGGACCCCTGTTGGCTGCGAAAAATAATCACGGATCCTCACATCCTTGCTAACGTAGCTACGGAGTGTCGGAATGATAAAAGGTAAAGTTCAACTTGTAACAGGCCACGAAGGTCCAGAGGTGGAGTAGAGGTGTAGCTTTACTCTTTCTTTGACCTCGGCGCTAGATGGGGGGTGGTTGGTCAACCCCACGCCCCGGCCGCTTTACTCCCGGGAAAGACCCGGTGCCCATTGTATAGGAGGCTTGTCCGGATGATAGGTGTCCAGAATTAAGAAATTTATCTCAGAACTGATTTTAGATAACCATGAATATATCCTTTACCTGTAGCGTACGTAACAATGCATTGCATAATCTGACCTTAATTAAACTGTCGCTTGCTTCGTGGAGACAGGGTTTTTTTTAGATATTGTAACGGCCATACGAAATAAACATATCACCAATTGAAGAAGTTCTGCCACTATTTAAACAAAAGCATTCATCTAATTACAAAAATAAGTAAACTTCAAAGTAGCAATTACAGAACTGTATCCACGGATGCCTTGGGAACAGGTCGCCGATCCCAAGGGGTCCGCGGAGCACACTTTGGGAACTACTGCCTTAAACGGTTTCAGAATTACTGCAGTTCGATACAGGGGCATTGAAAGTTTTCCGGCAGTTATGGTTGGTCAGGTAAGAGGGCCTGTTTTTTTAATGACGCCATAAATTGACTTCTTCATGCATCCCATTAAACCAGGCAACATATTCTGCAGAAACTGATACACGAGTCTGTATCTGACTACAGTTGGTATTGAGTGGTAACAGAATCTAGTTAACACCAGGCCATGTGCGGACGTTTGTGTCTAGGCCATGAACCTTCCACACATTTTATTGTAATTCGGTATGTGGGACTTCCACTAACTGTCGTTTCATGATTCCTGTTTAAAGTAGGCTGAATCAAATCCCAGGATCAGTCTGTGATTGTCTGCACTGCATAATGGAGTAGACGCGTTTCAGTTTTGCTGTTTTACAGGGTGGCCGTTCTTTTTAAAATTATGGCCGTACCTTGACCTGATAAGGAGTATCTCAAGTATTCAGTGTACCAGTAACCTATAGTTAAGTTAAATAAATCCCTTTTTGGAATTTGGGCGGGACATTTAGCGCTCATGGGATGGGTAAGAATTGTGGAAAACATTTAAACCATAAAACGTGGGTAAGAGAGAGTTTGGGAGACATTGGTGTAGATGGGATGATAAAATCACAACTGGCATGAGGGCGTGTACTAAGATTCGTGTAAATCAACATGAGCTTTCGTTTTACATGGTATTTTTTGTTATCATCGTAAGAAAAGTTCTTTTCCATGGAATCGAATTGTGTTCAAACTTTGTTATAAACCTTCTGTAATGCCTCTGTGTTCTTCTGTGTGTTAGTTAATTCATAGCAGTATAAAGTGTTGCGTGAATAATTAATTCAATTGCGATCCTGAAGCGAACACTTTTCGTACTTTGTGGTATCTTAAAAATTAATCACTCGAACGTTGATTACAGAGAGAATTGTGTAATGAAACAGCAAACGTTATGCGAAGGGAATCAGAGCGGGATAAAGCTGGTCTTAATAGGAAGGAGATATAATTACACTGAAATTCAAAGCACCTTCTAATTAACACAAATAATTGAATTGCAGGGCATAGACACATCGTGCGGCTATCAGGTGCAGGTTATTTCACAACCGACAGAACTGGGTTATGCAAAGAACACATAACTTCTGGCTGCTGGTGTCTTATGGGTGTCTCAGAGGGATGCGAATAATTATGAAAATTGAATTGTTACCTCATTGTTAATATATACGCTTGATATGCTAATAAGCGTCTAGTTTTTCGTTTTGTTGTGGATTGACATTTGCATGTCATATTGGTTGTTGCTTTCGACTACATAATTAAACTCATAAAGCATGTTGTCCTGTTGCATAGACATCTCGCCTATGATGATTATTATTATCATCATCATCATCACCATCATGTCCCTAGGGAATACAGTGTTGCAGCTATTCTGTTGTTACTATTCATGGTGCTTATATCGTTAGTTTCAGTGTTGAATCTATTGCACTTTTACATTAGTACTTTCCGAAGTATGTGTGCATTGCCCAATATGGCTGTTTTCTGTAGTTCCTTGACTTCATGTTTTCCTGGTATGTTGCTCACGCATTTTCTAAATGACTTTGAATTAGTCCCAGTCGCCCCTCCATTACTGGTATCATCTTTGTTTTTACATTTCAAATGCGCTGTATTTCTATTGTAAGGTCTTTATATATTAGAATCTTCTCGGCTTCTTTTTTAATCACATTTCTGTCTTCTGATATTGCACTATATATTAACATACATGTTCCCTCTCCTTCTTCTTCTTATTATTATGTTTAGCAGACTTCTTAAATACACGATTCTGTGGGTGTAGGCCTGTATGTTTTCATCTCGCCGCTTCGCATTGTTGCGAGATTGACATACAGTATTCCACGCAGCTGTAATTGGTAGGTGAGGTTTTGATGTCTCAGTACCAATTTCAGTTGCCCGTCTCTGGTGACCTTCAGATCGGTACCTAAAGAAAACTTATCACGCGTCAGCCATGTTGTTATTTCACATTCTTCAGATTTACGGCTTCAGTAAACATGCGTGTTGTCATATATAATTGCCAGAGACCTGCAGGAATAGACTTCAACCTCACACTTTTGTGCATCCGGCAATTTATTGGTTGTAGATTCAAAAGTACCTCCTCCGAGTGACCTCCACTACCATACTCTGCTTATCAAAAAAACAAAAAAAAAAACTCCGTGGCCTTAGTCCGCACGCGAACTATACCGACAGAGCGGCCGCCGCCGGTCGGCGAAGTTAGTGCCAACTTTTGCGGATAGAGGGGTGTCACGTGGTCAGCGCAACG
>Ga0123352_10018194_pt1 | contig 11203 bp, 13 predicted proteins | sample TergutLab28metaG_FD_89700 | JGI IMG/M metagenome (GOLD analysis project Ga0123352, IMG submission 89700) | Labiotermes labralis P1 segment gut microbial communities from Petit-Saut dam, French Guiana - Lab288 P1 | ecosystem: Host-associated > Arthropoda: Insects > Digestive system > Gut ... | reverse complement strand
ATTCAATACTCATAAGGAGTGTATGCTTGAGTGCATTTATCAACAATCAAGGTGTTAATAATATCAGTTGAACGAACAGTATTAAATGAACTTGCGTGTGCAATATAATACTACATTATATAATTTGGTACTATATGATAACTAATTATTGTGTATGACAAGTCGACATTAAAAGTGGTATAGTGAGTGTGCCAACATTTATTATTGTACTTTGTGGCGTTACTTTTAATAATAATTTATTATCGTTTATGAACCAGCAAGTACTGACAAACTAAAACCCTGTTTGTAGCTTTATGTTCCTCGAGCCAGATGAGGCGACAACTGCTGTCAAATTTAGATACACTGTTCTAAGCAGTCTCCAGCTCCGCAATTTGACACACATGTTCCTGTGTGTGTCGACCTCTCTCACAGTGATATACTGTAAATGTTCTCTGATAGATGACACAAATGTTTTTCTACTACACCCCAGAGGACAGGGCAACAAGTTGCTATCACAAAACAACTTGAATGAGAATAGGCTTCCCTTTCGTAAAGACGTCACATCCATGCACACACGTTCGAGGAACATCTTGTTGACACGCTTTAAAATCTGTATATTACATTTATTTGCTCTGAAAACATTTGTAGGTAAAACAGAAAAATTAACATTCAACAAGATGAACACAACTGATTGTTAGGTTGTATTACAAGCGGTCTCTGTGAAAGGTATTATCTCTAGAAAATAATCGATTTATTTAGTACGCATTTATGTTCTGGTATTAACAGTAGCGTGGGGTTTTGACGATAACCTATTATAGGGTGTGACTTAACAAGTGATAAATAGCTCACATTCTGATCTGTGAAACTGATTACAAACTGAGTTTTAATTTCTTTAACGAGATACTCAGTGATTTAGGCAGATAGAAGTTCTTCGTCATAACATGTGTGAAGATAGACTAATATACAATCGACTGTTCATCGAAACCTGTTAAAGTAACAAGCAGTTATGAGATCTGTTAGGAGGAGAATATAACGGCAGGTAAAACAAGCCTGCCAGAACACAACGATCTGGCGCTGAGGCGCTGATAACCCATAATGTAATGGAAGATGTTCTGCTCCTCTGTTCATCGATGCTACATTGCGAGACGTTCCGCCGCGTGCACAAAACAAGACATTTCACTTTCGTAATTAAACGCTGCAGAATCATGTGAATGGCAGGCGACATACAACTTCCCCAGTTCTACAAGCATCTAACGCAATGTTTCTGAAGAGGGTAATTTGAAATGTCTCTCAAAGGGGGATTTGTTGTTGTTATTCACACATACTGCAACTGGTATCTGCCACGAGTTTAAACTAACTGTATACACCAATAAACCATACGATAATATGTAATATGATTACACTTTCAAACAACAGTGAAATATTCAGATTCGTTGTGTTTAAAAGTTCGGATCAAATTACGGCATTTTGGATTGTTAGGCCGTGTAGAATAATAGGTTTGTACCGAAGTTTCGAAAGCAACCTCAAGATAGCATTTTCAAAGAGACTTGATTGAGTTCAGACGTATGCAATAAAAGGCAAAAAGTATAAGTGAACTAGCCTCACTAATGTCTAATAATTTTTTCAAGTTCCGAACCGTAAAAATTATTGACTCATCCAAGTTCAGTCGACATCACAATTGATGCAGCATGTTCTTCCGAAACGTCGGAACGTATTAACTGTGCACGGTGTGAGAACCCAAATACCACCATCTGAGAACCACCCAACGAAAATACGTAAAAATTTACTTCAAACGTTTGACTCTTTACCATACGTAAGCCCGAAACTATTGACTAATCTGTTAAGCCGATATTACATTAGACCGTGTCCATTACATGAGGTGGATTTTACGTACAAGCGCATCGGTGGTTGATTTAATTCATTCATCAAGTGACTGGTTCTCATTGTACTAACAGACTTGTGGCTGTTACAAAAGTAAACAAGAAAAATTATCACGAGAAAATCATACTAAGTTACCACCTAACTGAACAACTAACTGGATCAAGAACTCTACAGAGCTGTGTTCTTCTTGAAATGTTGAAAGTCCCTCAAATGATCAAGAAATTTCCCTCATTTAATAGCTCTGAGTGTTTACTGCAGTCTACATAAGATCCGTGAACTAACCAGATAAATGCACTCCACTTCTCCACACCCCATACTTTAATCCTGTCCCACCACTGACGTACAACTTTCCACTCGCGGTCCCTTCTGTTCAGTTTTCCTGAAGAATTGAGCAAGCAACATAATTGCACCAATCGTGCCACACGACCCGCCAACTTCTTCCTCCTCAGATTTTTTAAGAGATGAAGAGTACAGATCATGCAGCACATCATCATTCAGCACATCATCACGCAGCACATCATCATGCAGCACATCATCATGCAGTTTATTTCCATCCACTACTAAATTCCTTCCTCTTGGGTTTACACAGTCACCTCAGGACAGCTTTCCCAAACACTGCTGATCTAAACTAATAAACTAGGATGACACATTGTCATCAATTGATTGTGCATTTATTTAATATTTATTTCAAGACTCTGACAGTAGATAAAATGCACTCGTCTCTCACTTTATGGGCGTAATCAGTTCCGCGAAAACTGTCCATAAGGCGAATATACGTGTACGTACTGCGAAATTGCGGGGGCGCTAGTGCAAGTGCACTGATCCATACGTTCTCCTTAGCTGCTTTCGAGCCCGCCTGTTCGTAAAATCGAATAAAGTGAAAATCCATAAAGCGAGGGACGGATATGCATTGTTTGAAACAGAACGATATCCACGGAACAGTGAAACGGAAATGATATGAAAAGAAATGGCTGCCGCATAATTTGAGGTACTATCCTGGAATTTAGGTGGACAGAACGAGAAAACCATGAAAAATGTGTCAGGACAGCTGGCCGACGGACATATATGAAAATGGCACCTCTCCTTTCATAGGAAGGGGCGCTTAGACTCAACCGCGACATTAGAACAACAAACAATAATGATGATGATTACGTCAATGATGAAGACGATGACGATCATTGTAACGAAGACGATGAATAATGATAACGTATTATGGCTGTTATTACTAACAATAATGCATAGCTACTACTGCTACTACCAGTAATAATAATAACAACAAAAATAGGAGATTGAGAATAGTGTTGGACGCAGACTGAAGTGCAGAGAATAAAACACAAGCAATTGGATGAGTGGCATTACCAGTACTGATACTGTTTTGGAATTATTAACTGGTTCCAGAAGAACTGCGAACTGAAGAGGAAAACAAGGAAGCTGCTAAGCATCCATGGACAGTATCACCCAAAGGCAGACGTACATCGCTTGTATGTTCCCACAACACAGGAAGGAAGGGAGCTAATGCAGTTAGAAGAAACCTACGTAGTAGAAATTACAAAACTGATGGAATATGTAGACAGCAAGGAAGATCCGCTAATACAAATTGTTAGAACGCACATCGCAACATCAACTCAGCAATGTTACAAACAGCTAGACGCCTCAAGAGAGAATTACGGACAGGAACAAGACAAAGGATAGCATAGCAAAGAACAGGCGAGGGAAAAAATTATTCATTGACATTTCCTACGTAACTTAGACGGAAAACTGGTGGATAATGGTGGTTAAAATTTGGAGGCATAAAAGGGCAAAACAGGTATTACGATAATACAGTTAGTACAAACAATTTTAAAAATAAAACCAGTCATGTAAACAACATGAAAGAAAATATTGACCACCTAACCTCAGGATGCCCCATTTTGGCGAAGAATGAGTGCTTAATGAGGCACGATGAAGTTTGTGCAAATTTCATTACTCAATACGCAAAGCACTAGGCATCGAAACGACACACAAATGGCACGCACACATACACATACACACACACACACACACACCCAAACCGGTCTGTGAACATGAAGATGTAACAGTTTTGTGGAACGAGGGGTACACACACACACACACAGACGTTCGGGCAAATAGGCCAGATATATTAAAAACAAAAATGAGAAAACACATGTACTTACATACGTGCCAATACTAGCGGCGGGAAATGTCATGCGAAAGGAAGCGGAAAACTAACCAAAATATAAGATACAAAGAACATGGAACATTAAATGTATGATGATACCAGTGATAATTGAAGCTACCGGAAAAGTAACAAAAGTTTAAAGAAAAATTTGGAAGCCAAACCAGGAAAACAGTCAACGGATTCCCTACAAAAACTGCTATACTTGGAACATCACACATAATAGGGAAAGTTCTACAGTCTGAAACTTGAAGCCTGAGCAGTGGGGATCACCATTTGTTCAAGAGAAATAGTACCAGGGAGAAACAGCCTCTGACGACAACACAATAATAATAATAATAATAATAATAATAATAATAATAGTTCACCCTAGAATAGGCCACGAAGGCCCAGAGGGGGAGTAGAGGTACAGCTCTACTCTTTCTTTAACCTCGTCGCTAGGTGAGGAGGGTGGTCTACGCCAGGCCCCGGCCGTTTTACCCCAAGGAAAGACCCGGTACCCAATGTACAAGAGGCTGGGTGGGCCCCACCTGGTTTCGATCCCCGGACCGTCCAGGCCGTAGCGAATCGCTGTACCGACTGAGCTATCCGGGCCCACTCAATAATAATAATACAATAATAAAGATTGAACAATGGTAGCAACTAACCTGATACAGAACTGATGATAAAAAGAGAAGACTTGTCTACTGATTGACACAGCCATACCAGATTATTCAAACGTTAACACCAAAGAAACTGAAAAAATAAGCATGTACAAAGACTTGGAGGTGGAGGTTGGAAAGATGTGGAGAGGGAGGACAAAAATTACGCCAGTTGTAGCAGGAGCATTAGGAATAATTAAGAAGGGATTAGATAAGGACCTTCAGTTGCTCCCAGGTCACCCGTCGGTCACAGAGCTACAGATAACACTAATGAGCACTGCCCACACCATTTGTAAAGCGCTGGAGTAAATCACGTTGATCTCTCGTTGAGATCTGGCCTAACCAGAAGAACACCACCTACGCCACCGAATAAATAACAGACGATAATAAACCAAATAAAATAAAATAACATATGGACACTTACCAGACTGCGTAGCGGAACACTTGTTCAGCATGTCCTTCATCTCCATGACGACAGTACTGTACGAATAGTACGGCGCGTACTTGAGGGCTTGGTAAGGCTCCTGATAATCATCAAGCTTTATGTCGATCACATGGTCCATGAGCAACATAGTGCTTGTTTTATCCGCCCCTGGAGGTGGCGGCAGCGTGGACATGGTCGTTGAAGCCATAGTTCCTACCCCTGGCAACACGCCACCCCCACACCGTGTCGACTGATTATAGTTGTCGTCCACCTCCTTGATGCTGTAGGAGCCCATGGTGGTGCCTTTCTCTGCAGTTCCACAGCCGCTACCAGGAGGAAGGTGCTGGTGGTTGTTGGAGCCAGGAAGTGCAGGCTTTGAGGCGAGTGGACTCGCGAAACATTTCCGCTGACGATGGCGCGAGACGATCAAATATATGGCGACGGCAAGCAGCAGAATGACAGCCATAAGGACGCCGATGATGACCGCCATGTAAGTGTGATCTTCCTCTCTTGCAGTGGAAACTGTTAGTTCCGAGAAATACAGCAAGATTAGAGACGTATAATTTTAAAGTCTTTAGACGATGTGTCAAGTTTTTTTTGTAGAATTAATTAAAAATTGATAACGTATAAATTCATTTTATTTTGAGTTATAAATATCATGTATTTAATGCCCGAAGATGGTCAGTACGACAGGAACATGTTGCGTGTTTTGACGGGAGTAATACAATTTGTTATGCCTGACGGTATACGTTTATCGTTTTTTAAGACGTGTGTCAGGTTATGGGGCTTCGGGGCTGAAGTTCAAGACGGAGATAGCATGTACCTCCGACAAGACTCATATGGTGGTACAACCCAGAATACCACAATCCAAATAATCAGAGTTGATAAAAAGTTTAGTAAAGCGAATAAACATAATGAATGCGATGTAGCTGGCTTGGACCTGCATCCTGAAATGTGTTAATAACGTTTTATTAATTTAAAACACGTAAACAGCCTTTCCATTCAGGCACTCACAAGTTCACGTATTTCTTCACAAGGATAGCGGGGCATCTCGGAGAGCGTTTAAACTCCTAAATAACAAGTTAGGAAATGTTGGCAGGACGAAACACTTGTGGTGCCTTCGAGTAACCACAGCAAACACGGAACCATTGGTAACTTTTGTACCAAAAGTAAGGCATAGCTAATTATAGTAATCACAGGACACTGATAACCTTGAAGATTTGCGCGTAACACTGGTGGAATAATACTGATAGGGAAAACCCGTAGTACTCGAAGAAATCTCTGTCCCAATGTCCCTCTTTCCACCCAAAACCTCAAATGGGCTGACCTCGGATAGAACTTGGGCCTTCGAGGTAAGAGGCCGGCGAATACAGACCAAATTCAAAGTACGTAATATAAATAGACTGACATCGTACCGCAAAGAGAACTGCGTGTGTGTTTCTATTAGAATGAACGATGTGTACAGTAACAATCGTTGTTTACCTTGCAAACCGAATACAACACATAAACACACTGAATGGACATTATGCAGACCTTGTTAGCATTAAACCTGGCGGTACAAACGTATGTAGCAACTAGACTCAGAGGCCTATCTAGGGTGGGGCGAGAGGCACAGCCGCCCCGGGCAGCAGAGTCCAAGGGAGGACAAAATTAGTATTTTAAATGAAGCAAATTATTCTCTGCGCTCAACAAACTTTAAATTATTCAGACAATTAACAGGAAATTCAATAAATAATTGGGATTTTTTAAAAGTTTGTAATTTCTGTCAGCGGTGGCCAATGTGACTGCCGGTCCCGGGCGTCATGAACACTACGCCAATACGGCCGGTTAACCCAGCCCATTTGTCTACCTGTTACGCCTATGCAGTTTACTAACTAAACCAGCAAGAACTTCCTGTCTCAGTCTTGTTGCACATGAACACCACGACTGCAAACACTCTTGCCAGCACATTACAAGCATAACTGTGCCGTTAGCCACTGCCCTGTGCACGACACATCAATGTTACCGCTCAGATGTTTCAGTTGTGTACGTACCTGGTAAGTCACCCTGACCGCTGGCATGCTTCTTCTCTACGTATACGTCACTCTGGACAGGAATGTCCTGAGACGGTGGCGTCTCCGCCGAGAAGTTCCCGTGGGCAACATCTGAAACAGAGGACAATTTTAAGCTCTTTGTTCATTCAGCTACCCTCCCAGGATCTCAGATTATACAGTATCGATTGACAGGGAGATCTGTAGACATCGAATTACAAACCAAGCGTAACAGGACGTAAACCAAGGTGGAAGGTGTGAGAAAAATGAAGGAAAACTCACGTTTGGACAGTTTCCTTGCTGAGATTCGAATCGGCCCCCACCACAGCATAGACAAGAAGCTTTAACGTTAAGGTATATATAAAATTAGTGCCACGGCTGTATTACTGTATCAAACCAGCATTTAATCAAACACTGGCCATGTAGAAACATGAAGACTGGGCCACAGACTCTTGTACCTGATTTCCATCCACTTCTTTCCAGTGTATAATACAATCGGTCTTACAGCGTACACCGTATCGTTTTCTGAAATCCTCCTACCGTTGTGGCAAAGTAAGTAATCCTACCCTCTTGAGGTGAATGTCACGGTTAAGAAATAATGACACTCTTCGTATGTTACAACACACAGACATGTCCAAAATTCACTTTATTATAACCAACTTATGCACTTATATGTTTGTTTAAATTATGTTGATATTTTAAAACACTAAAATATAACACATTAAAACCATTAATCACTCCTACATGTTTCGGTTATCACATATAACCATCCTCAGTGAGTTCCTTGTACATACTAAAGTTACTACATGTGTTGCCCTTATGGTATGATGGAAGCATGTCTGTGGAAAAATCATAACCATTTAGTTATCGTCGTACATGTTCAATTTTGCAATCATGTCTTATTTTATATATTCTCCGTACAAATAAATAGGTTATTTGATATGTAGTAACTTTAGTATGTACAAGGAACTCCCCGAGGATGATTATATGTGATAATCGAAACATGTAGGAGTGATTAATGGTTTTAGTGTGTTATATTTTGGTGTTTCAAAATATCAACATAATTTAAACAAACATATAAGTGCATAAGTTGGTTATAATAAAGTGAATATATTCTAATATGCACTGAGAAATGGTAAAAAAAAAAGTCCAAAATGTTGGTGGAAACTGAATTGAAACAAGTACAAAATAAACAAGTAACGAAACGATGATAAAGTGCTTCAGAGTAACGATGAGAGAGTACGTCACAGTAAAGGTTTATATTACATTAACTAATTGTTTATTTTCCTGGCCTTGTGAGCAAATTCGCATTAAAACAGAATTTATTTTTTTTTGTAACAAGAAGTTTCTACAGTAAAAGGAATTTAAATGATTATCACCAAGTACTGCAACGGACTTTATTTTCATGAAGCATAGACAACCTACTCAACTCCACGGCAAAATGTTTTTCTTCAAAACCTCACACTTACTTGGACCGTCAAGAAAATGCCCGTTTGTAAGGAACCAGGACGTTAATCAACATGAGCACGAAACAAAAATGCCAGCAGACGCTATACTAGGACAATCTAGCGTCGGCCATACCTTGACAATCGTTACGACCTATTTTAATATTTCAGTAAATATACTGACGCGAAGAACAACTGTCAACGGTAGTGAGATCTGTTTAGTTAATTCAGCTGCATAAGAAGAAAGATTGCGGTTCAAGATCTTGTCCACAAGTGAAATGTGTTCCAGCGCAAGCTTCCAAAGGCCTAATCAACAGGATGTCATTAAAATTTGGACCAGGAGAGGCAATACATTAGTTACGCATGACGATGGATAATGTGTGGCATCAAATATTGTACACGACGGTCCTCGCCATTCTGGGATGTTACGCAGCGTATGTTATTGGTTGTTTAACAACTTTTCGGGACACCCTATCGATCCCATCTTGAAGGGTCAGACCGTTCTTCTTGGATTGTTTGACCCTTCAAGATGGGACCAATAGGCTGTACCGAAACGTCGGTAAACAACCATCAAAATAGTACACGCTACGTCACAACCCAGAACACTGAAGACCTCATCTGCACCTCGGTGGTGGCCTGAAATCTCGCACTGTACACAGGAAACTTGGACCCCGGGGATTATCTTCTACCTTAGATATGGAGGAGGTGGGTTCCTCCTTAACGTTAGTAACGTATGCCAATCTACACGGCGTCATACCTTAGAGAACTTTATTTTCAGAAATCCTCTACAAACACTTAAGACAGAACATGAAACGAGACGTCTTATAATAGGACGGAAAGATAATTTGTAGACGCCTGTGCATCTGGATATTAAACCATTCTAACAGCAGATGATGATAACCAAGACGGTGAAACCCGATCGAGGCAATGGCGACATGGCAGAAGAGGAAACACACGAGAGGTAGCAAGAGGGGGAAAACTGTGTTGTATAGATAAATGCTTCAGGACAATTCAGGAGGAAATGGCCGATACTACCACCTCCCAAAATATTGACCCTTTCTCTTGAATCACCCTGTATGTGAGGATGAGTTGTGAGAGACGATACTGACATGTTGTCAGAAGCAGACATCCCGTAAGTTTGCAACGGATTGTAAGACACTTCTACAACAGACCATCCTTACGTGACAAGTTCAGCTATGTATATAGACGAGATTTTACGTTCTCGTTAGAGTAAAAGCATGGTATGGGATATTCTGTGTTACAATATCGTCTATTATTTCATCTGGGTACATTAATTCTGCCCAGAAGATGGTGGTAGAAGGTTCTTCCGAAAATATTAATCACCTACGACACTACACAGACACAAGCCAAAAGAATATAAACTTTGGGAAAAGGAAATGTGATTAGACCCCTACCTACGTCTGTTGACAAAGCACATTTTTCATTCGCAAAATGTTTCTCTATATTGTTTCATCGGATTATTTTACACACACAAAAACACATACACAGACGCGCGCCACTTCACATCTCAACTCTGCACACGATTTCTGATAGGCACATAAATCGCTTTCGCGTTACTAAACCCTTCTGTTTGGACCATCTCGTCTGTCTCCGTCTCTCATCTTCACACATTCACTTGACCAAAATCTGTCCTCATTCACACTCATTCCGCTCTTATTCGCCTGAACTTCATGGCTAAAAGCAGTCGCCATCTAGCAGCTGTCAGCAGGCTTGTTGACACGTCTTTTCTGCACTTGCTTGCTTGCTCAAACTGCTGTTTAGAAGCTGCCACTGTGATGTTTGACTTGCTTTTCTGTTCTCTCGCCTTCGTTCGCTAACTCGTTCTGCCTCAAGCCAGGGCTGACGTTACGCAAACACCGCTCTGGTATCGCTGGAGACAGCTCGTGGTAGATCCTATGGAGGCTGTTGAGACAACACTCATTTGTTTCACAGTTCAAGCGCATACATTTTAAAATCAAAATTAGGGTTCTATGCAAATTTTTATGAGGTTACCTCGCTCTAATTTATGAAGAATATAATCAACGACTCGCTAGGCTGTCCATCATATCATGACGTAAAATTTGTAGTTGGTATGGTCTCTCAGGAAGTCGAAGTACCTCAGAACATCCCGTATTCGTGTAAGCAACCGAAAGAGTTTTCTGTATTTTACATTATTGATTACACTTCTTTAAAAACACATGCCTTTAGAATCATATTTTAAAACAACCAATACGCTTCCCAACAGCAGCTCATCACAGAATAATTTCGGCTCTAAATTAACTTTCATTTGTGAAGTGAGAGAGAAAACCAACAAGATGCAACAGTTAGATGTTTATTATCAATACTTTCCCAGCATGTTTCGGGCATCATTACGCCCATCTTCAGGAGAACAAGACGTGTGTTACTGCACGTGGTGTGCTGCGTTGGTTCTGCTGGATGTGGTTGGTAGCGGTTGTGAGGCGTTGCGTTGTTGGGTGCGAGCACTGTGAAGGTTAATGTTCGCATCCAACAACGCAACGCCCCACAAACGCTACCAACCACATCCAGCAGAACCAGCGCAGCACACCACGTGCAGTAACACACGTCTTGTTCTCCTGAAGATGGGCATAATGATGCCCGAAACATGT
>Ga0123352_10018193_pt1 | contig 11203 bp, 5 predicted proteins | sample TergutLab28metaG_FD_89700 | JGI IMG/M metagenome (GOLD analysis project Ga0123352, IMG submission 89700) | Labiotermes labralis P1 segment gut microbial communities from Petit-Saut dam, French Guiana - Lab288 P1 | ecosystem: Host-associated > Arthropoda: Insects > Digestive system > Gut ... | reverse complement strand
CTGGGGAGACCTAGGCGTAGATGGGTGGATAATATTAGGATGGATCTCGAGGAGGTGGGATGTGGGTATATGGACTGGATTGGGCTGGCCCAGGATAGAGACAGGTGGCGGACGCTTGTGAGTACGGTAATGAACCTTCGGGTTCCGTGAATTGCGGGGAATTTCTTGACTAGCTGCAAACCAGTTAGCTTCTTAAGAAGGACTCTGCACTATGGAGTAAGGGCCTGCCTCTGGTCACCGTCTCGATTCACTGCGCACTCTCATGTCGTCATTCTTAATAGAAGCTTTAAGGCCATCCTTCCAGCTAAGCATAAATCTTCACTGTGATCCCTTTTCTTCACGTGTTTTATGATTAAATGTCTGTCCAATTGTCGTACTGCTTGCATGCTACATGTCTTGTTTGTTATCAGTTTCTATGATGTGGTCACCCTAGCAGTTTGATGTGCAAAGCCTTGCATTCTTTTGTACAGGATTTTCCAGTCTCCAACTTCTGTGGGTCTGAGGTCCAGATATCTTCAGTAATATTTCTCGAACAACCACATCCTGTACTTCAAGTTTGTTTGTTATATATTGTGCTCTAAGCTGTCCAATTTAATTAAAATCTTACTATCATAGTACCTGTTATCCACCTTTAAATCCTTCTGTATTACGTGTTACCTGTCCTGCATGTTTCAGTCCTTAAACCATTTTCTGGGTAGTCATAACTGAAACATTACAATTTGTCGAAACGTCTGTAAATATTTTCTAGATGTCATGAGTTTTCAGCAACACCGCTGTGACAGCTTCAAATCTTGCACTGAACTTTCAAATTAAAATTTTTTGACAGGAAAAATTCCTAAAGTTAAGACTAGTGCTACTAATATTTGACAAGATATTGCTTTACATTGCAATGACAAAGATATCTAGGAGTGCATGCTTAGTGAGGTTTACACTGAATTCCTGGTTTTCCCCTGATAACGTGCAACATTTTGCATTTACTGGTCTATGATTTGGAATGATTGTCAGTTGAAAGCCGGGTCTGACATAAGTGGGATGTTAGTTAGGAACAGGAATAATGCCACTCCCTCCGTTCATTTGTGTAGCCTTATGTGTGCATGCGTGTGACACGCTGAAGATGTTACAGACACACCAACAGTAATTAGCTTCCACCACATCCTTTGGCACCGTGACTGCTGAATAGCACATTCTAACGAATTGTCGGCATGCCTTCATATTCGCCAAGACGTGCGTTTGTGAGGCGGTCGTGACTGGGGCTGTGGACTCCGGCGTGTCGTGTTAATGATGTCTGTGCCATAAGGTTGGCGTTTAGCGGCCGACTGCTTACCGCAGAACCCCGAGTTTAATCCCATGCGGCTTCATATGAAGTTTTTTTTTGTGGCTGGAGCAGGTTTATTCCGACATTCTTCTGTTTTCCCTTGCTAATCATTATCCCTTTGTGGTCATCGTTCACAGACCACTGAAATGTGCGGTATCGCTGACCAGGCACCACACTATCACATCCCCATGGGTGAGAACAGAAGGGAATTTCTCACGAAGTAAGTTTTAACGCGTTGTGTACTCACTTCATTGCTTTTACATGTCGATTTTTAGGCTCATTCGCTAAATTGCGAACAGAGACTATTAGTTTCGTCATGTCTGTCCGTCCGTCCGTCAGCACGGAACAACCCAGCTCCCGCCGGACGCATTTTCACGAAATTTTATATTTGGACATTTTTCGAAAATATCTCCACAAAAATTCAAGGCTTATTAAAATGTAACAAGAATAACGGGCACATTACGTGATGACCATTATATAGCTATTGGTGATCATATCTCGCCGAATTGTACTCAGAATGAGGAATGTTTCAGACAGAAGTTGTTGAGGAAATCAAAACACACGTTGTATTGTAAGTAATATATATATATATATTTAAATTGTGCCGTTCATGAGATAACGCGAAGAAATACTATAGAGACGGACAGGGCACAGATGACAATATGGCGCATGTGCATTGCATGCTGTATGCGTAGGCTACAGACACACACTCAGCATATTTAATAATTATTGCCTTTCCGCTGCAACAATGGTTGCACGAACGCGCCTCAATGTCACGTTACACGTACGTTGCCTGTCTTCACAGAACTTACGTTGAGGTATCCGTTCTCTGGGTATAATGCTGTTTCACTGGGTATTTGGTGTCTGACGTTTCGAGACAAAGTAGCGGTCTTCTGAAATGACTTCGTTCCTGACACGAAAATCAAATAGCGGTCTTATCTTCAAGGTTCGACACTTCCTGTACCCTTAGACATTTCGATCTTTAAGATGAGACCATTAAAAGTCTGGAACCAAGCTTCCAGTGACGCAGCATCGTCATTCCTGACAGACACATACCTCATCTACACCGTTGCGGTCACCTAAAAACTCGCGTTACTTTTCCCTCTTTCTGGAGGAATGGGTGCGTGAAGAGCACAGCATGTACGCTAAACTTCCGTAAATGTTGCCGGCACAGCCCGAGGCATTGACTAAAGCTGACAGTGACGTCGCGCGTGGGTTTGATGCTGACAGCTGCGTGGAGTTCGCTTACTCCGGAAAAGTTTTAAAAGAAATTTGATAACGTGCTGTAGTGACCCACAATCCGATTAGCAGGAGTTGCTACTCGTTTGCAGCACACAACACATTTTACGTGCTTGAATATCCTTCACGTTCCATCTCGAATCATAAAATTATGGTCTTAAGCTTGTCAGGCAGTTAAAGTGTCCCTCATTCAGTCCTTATCGTATTTTAATGAACCATGGGTAAGTAACTAAGGAGGGGGTGGTGTACGTCAAAGCACAACTGTCTTGTATCCTACTTTATTATGCTGACGACGACATGTTTCGGCCACTGTGGGCCATCTTCAGGTCACAAAAATGTATATAGAGGGAAACTATACAGAGTATAATCATAGTATAGGTGCATATTCTAAACTTTAGTTTAGAATATGCACTAAAGTTTAGAATATGCACCTACACTTTGATCATACTCTGTATAGCTTTCCTCTATATACATTTTTGTGACCTGAAGATGGCCCACAGTGGCCGAAACATGTCGTCAGCATAATAAAGTAGGATACAAGACAGTTGTGTTTTGACATACTCCACCTCCTCCGTAATTGCTTATAACACAACGGGGATGATGCACCTAGATATTATAGGAAGTAATTGCCTGGGTCTGTCATCATAAAAGAACTGCGTCTAGAGAACACTGACAGTGAGTAATATGAGTTACAGGACAATAAATATTAGTAGAGTGTTTCTTAAATTTCACTGATTGTGGTCATTTCAGGACTTCTGCATGTGAGATCTACTGAAGTTCCTTCTACTTGCAAAAAGTGTTCGGAAAACAGTGTAGAATGATTTGAGAAAGACGGTAAAATGTAGCACAGAATTTTAAACATACAGGGCGAATAGTGAAAAACAAAGAGACGTTGTAAGGGATATTTTTGGATCACTAAGGGCTTTGTGTTTCTTAATGTTTAAAAAGTGCGTTACGTGCATTTGAAGAGAACTTTAGAGACTGTGTGACGTTCTTGATGTACAGTACCTGCTTAGGAGACTTGCGGCAAGGACTGTTCATCTTCTTCAGAGCATCCAGACGGCCCTGGAACCCATCACGCCTCGTATCCACTGCATTCCGAGGGTATCTTTTCCTACGGACAAAGCGGCCGGGGCGTGACTCTCACCAGTCATGTTCATCTCATGCTGAGTTTAAGAATGATGTAGTTCCTCCAGTTTTCGCCGCAGTACTGAGTTTGGTTATTATTGGAAAAGACAGGTGGTGTGTACATACAATTATTTGTATAATTTGTTGTGGTAACCTTGAATAGGGTTGGCGGTGATAGCGTAGCCGGTATAGCGACCCGCCACAGGCTGGACGGTGCGGGGATCGAATGCCAGTGTGGTCGAGATATTTCGTGCCCGTCCAAACAGGCTGTGAGTCACACCGGATCATTCCTGGTACTAAAGCGGCTGGGGCGTAGCATTGACCACCCACCCATGTAGCGTTGAGGTTAAAGAAAACGTAGATCTGTACCTCAACTCCCTCTCTGAACCTTCGTGGCCCTATTCTGGGGTGAATTTTGCCTTTTTAACCTCGAGTAGGTAAACAAAGTTCTGTGTATTTGGTATTTTTATTCGTTCCCTTGATCCACTGTATTATCAAATGAGATAAGAGAAGGAGAGTGCTATTTCGTAGGTTTGTTTGAAGTATGTGTGTAATTCATAATTTAAATTTTATGAAATTCAATAATTTTTGTATCAGGCATTTAAGACTCCGCATATATATATATATAGGTGAAGCCTCTTAAAGTAAAATGACAGCTCTGATTCATTGCGGTATAAATTTATCGCGGTTCTGTCTCTTTATACGTGAGCCTCAAATACGCAAATTAAAAAAGAATCCATTTGTCAAGGGCTGTGCAAATATCGGGTCACAGTCAGTCATGTCACATCGGCAAATTCTGCCACTTCGTTTAAAGTCGTGTTATGGTAGCTCCGAATTGCCTAGTTAGGATGTAGAGTGGATAAGAATGTGTGCAATCAATCAAGTCCCGACATTCAGGTTTATTCCCAACTAACTGCACTGTTGGTTTTACTGCTTCTGCAATGTAAAATATTAAATTCCGACATTGTTTAACGAATCGCTGTAAGTACGATTTGTTGGACTCAGTCAGAGCAAGCTGCAGTCATGTGGTTAACAGATCGTTGTAATCGTGATTAATATGGGGGGTGGCGTTACTAGAAAATGCTCATCTTGAAATTCTTAGCGTGTGTTTATAGATTTTTTCCGCAAAAGGTGTCGAAAATAGAACGAATTCTTTTAAGGCTAGATGTAAGAAGACACGTTTGTACACGTGGTGTGCGGAACGCATATTACCTGAATGGTAATCGTTTGTCACAAGCAGATCGGTCGATAGGAAAATAGGAAGGGAAGCTTAATTTAAAATAGGGGTGCAGGATTTATATATATTATTATACTAGCTTTATCGTTGCACCGTGCATTTCGTAGAGTCATTTAATTAGCACACCAACTAATGTACATACATAAAATTTCACATTAAAACATTTAAAATCCTTCCAACATGTTTCGATCTTAAGATCATCTTCAGGGAGCTATATTGTTCCTTGTTAAAGTCACATTTGTGACAAATGTGACTTTAACAAGGAACAGTATAGCTCCCTGAAGATGATCTTAGGATCGAAACATGTTGGAGCGATTTTAAGTGTTTTAATGTGAAATTTTATGTATGTACATTAGTTGCTGTGCTAATTAAATGATAATATTATACTGTTATGTATTAGTCCATATTCATTCACGGATTAGTGTTCTTTGCGTAGATTAATTTACTATGCATATCGGCGAATACGTCTTTGGTGTTCTCGTGCCAAAGATCAGTTTTTACGGCGCTAGACTTGAAGTTTATCAGTATACTAGAGCGGGAGTGCTCTCCGGTTACATCATAATTGAGGCACCGGAGGTAACCAGTATTATCATTTTAGGCACTACATGTTACTCTTCTTTACATTTGATTGGTAATTTAGTAAAATTTGACCTTGTAGCAAAGGAGATTATTATGGACAACATTTATATTTAAGTCGCGGAATAAAAAATGAATTCAACCAGTTGAAATGTTTTTGTAATGTGAGGTGTGAAACACGCATGCAACCTTTGTGTGCATAGTTACAAATTAGACTGTAGATTGGCCGATAAGAATAACAGTAGTACTGTGTTCGGCCGTTGTAAATTTGAGGTCTGGGTGCAGTTCCATTCGGAAACCACACATAACTTTTGTTTCCTTTTTGTGTTGTAGAGGCCTTGCGTTGAGTTAATTTCCCAATCAATGAATCCTAGCAAAGTCTATAAACTTCATAGTTTCAGAATCTAATTCTGATCTGGAAAATGTCAGTGGGTAAACGATCCCATTACAGGCCTGGACAGGCCCTGAGGGTTCCGGAAGTTTGAGGCTCCCAGATTTCAAGACAATCGGCACCTGAAGGTGGTAAGGTTGTCAGCACTACGCACCGGACGCCTTTACCCCCTGGAAATATTTCTAGTACTTATTTCTTTTAGAGGCGTCAAACCCAGGACCATATTGCGGCCGGAAGGATTATGTCAGTGACATCATCGTGCATCGAATCCACAAGCTTCCGGCTTGTAGCGCAGTGCCTCAACCAACTGCGCTCCCGCGTGCCCCGTGTAGGCCTGTAGGAGCGAATATTTAATATGCCCAGCTAGCCAATTAACTGTGGGTTGCTTTGCGGTTGTTACGTAACTCATTTCTCGTCGCTGTTATCATTGGAAGTTACTGTCTTCGATGAAAGGATGATTATGGGTGCCGTGTTTGGAGGAAGGAAAGTCGAATTTTGAAATAGTTTGACGAATCCATGTAAACTATGAAAACTCTAGACCAAGATAACGAACTGAAGCGAGCTGGGATGCAGTGTGTTTTTAAGGAAGTATACTTCTGTTACTAACTTATATTACAAGGGGAATAGGTAACCTTATTGTCAAGGCAGGCCCATGATTATAACTACTACCAAAATGAAGGAAACAAAGAAGTTGCTCCTGTATTAGCATATTGAGCAAGGGAAAGTATTATGGGGGGGGGGGAACTATTTTCTCTGCAGGGAAAAGTTGTAACAGGGCACTAATCCCCCTCCCTCTGTTTATTTGGCTTTGGCGCTTTGGATGCAAATTGTACAGTCCCGTGTGTTATTTGCATTTTACAGTCCCGTGCTAAAATATGTGAGCCACTGGATCGGTTATGCTTGTGTGATAATGGATCGCTATCGTCATAGGTAAGGTAGCTAGTTGTCGAGTATGGATCATAAGACAGCATTTACCGCCGTTAAAGCCAAACTCTCACAAATATGATGAACTTACAACTGATAACCAACAAGATGCAACTATTTTGATTTATTTACTTTAATCAGCTCTACATGTTTCGGGCGATGTTTTAGTCCATCATAAGGAGCATATCACTGTTCACTACAGCTTCTGGTAATGTCCACCGATGTTGCTGCTGGCTGGTGTAGCGTACGCAACATCGGTGGGCATTACCAGCAGCTGTAGTTACAGTGATATGCTTCTGATGATGGGCTAAAACATCGCCCGAAACATGTAGAGCTGATTAAAGTAAATAAATCAAAATAGTTGCATCTTGTTGGTTATCAATTGTAATTGTACTGGCGATGCACGGAAACACGAACGTTAAATAATGAACTTGTTTGTTTGTATCGTACATTACTAACTTTATTAGTCGCGTTTGCTTAGTCGCGAAAAGCGCCTATTAGCTTCGTCATCTTAGGCAGTCTGACCGCATGTATCATTGCGGCTTCCACTGTAAGGATTTATTTGAAATTTGATATTGCCGACTTTTACGAAAATCTGTCGAGAAAATCCCAACTGTTTATTGTTGCCGGCGACATTAAATGACCATAAAATCGCTAGCTTTGAATGATGTCGTGTCAGGATGTTAGGTTGTCCGAAGAGGAGGTATAAAGAGCATGCGAACGCGCCACATTGCCTGAATTGTTCTGTTCTTTAAATGGTGATGGAATATGTCTCCTGAAATTGAGGCAAGTGACTGGACTACTGTACACGCTGCAGGTGCTAGATTAGTGAATGTGGAACATGAGTGGCGTGGTAGATGACAGAGGAAAAGCTAATGACTGGGAGCGAAACTTACCCCAGTGTCAGTTTGTCCACCAGAAATCAGACAGAAATGCGTCATGAACCGCCCCGCGAGCCGGCCGGTGCCTCCGCGGCCAGCACCCTGAGCAGCGGCACATTGTTGCTTGTGTGCGTGCTGTTGTGACGTTTGTGTTCCTGTCTCGGCATCATTTGCACTAAGCATAACTGGAATATCCATCTACGTGGTTCATCTCTGAAAATACTGAATAGATATCGATGAAGTTTTTCATCGGTTTATAAACGAATTTAGTTTTGGCTCGTGTCGTTCCGACATAATTGCTACTTTTACGTGGAGGCTACAGTGACCTGTACAAAAAACCCCTTGTATACCGAACAACTAACTGCATGGAATCATTCTCTACGCCATGCAACTCAAGAAGTTGGTACAGTATGTTTAAATAAGAAAGAGTAACGCTGCTCCAGATGTACATACAATCGAATAAATAAGATATTGTTCCTTGATGATATTAAGAATTTAAAGGAAACAGTCGTGGCCTATTTTAATATATAACTATCACCGAGTATTTGCAGTCGCAATTAGGCACTGGATTGAGTGACCACGCAGTGACATCTGCCTGTAGCAGAACAGCAAGGAACCATATTTTTTTTTCCGTAGCAAGCAGATTATACTGTATGCATGTGCTTGAAGTTAAAAGATTTTGCTGAAAAGGCTGACGTTCTTTAACCATAATATGTACATTCGTCGTTATGGCCGCTAGTACGATGAAGTTTTCTGCATGTAAGTTGACCTCGAAGCTTGATTTTCAATGAATATTTTCGCTCTGCAAATTGCGTCAAATACTTCAGTCAAGGTAGAGGTGTAACATTTCTTACGCCGGTTCCTCGGGATTGTAAACGCTCTTCACTAAAGAAGGTGGTTTCAATCTTGCACGTGTTCCATTTAAGACAGCTTTCACTGTACATTTTTAAACTATTTTTTTTTAAATTCCAAATTTAATTTGGATTCATGTGAAGACAACCCAACTTGATGCACAACTTATTCTTAGTATATTTCGTCAACCTCTACATGTTTAGAGCGTATCTAGGCCCATCATCAGGAGGTACAACCGTATGTATACAACAACTGGTACTTATTATTTTTTTTTAGATGACTGTCTGTTGTCCTGGACAAGGACCAGGAACGGGACCAGGACAACAGTTAGATAAAAAGAATATTAAGTACCAATTGTTGTATACATACGGTTGTACCTCCTGATGATGGGCCTAGATACGCCCGAAACATGTAGAGGTTGACAACATATACTAAGAATAAGCTGTGCATCAAGTTGGTTTTTCTTTATGCGATTATATCGGAATGCACGGTCAACAAAACATAAGATTTATTTTGTATTGTAGGTATCTCACATGTTTCCACACAGGATATTAAAAGACATACTTTTCTTTGTAATTAATTAATTAATTTAATCCAATTGTATTTTTTATTGTGTCAGATTTACATTGATTGTAAAATAAAAACATTGAGTATGGCAGAGCGAACTGCACGATGTGAATCCTTTCGGTAAGTACTCCTGGAAGTAGAGTCATATCAGCAGCCCAGTGTCCAGCGTGCCTGTGGAGGAGGAATGCTCTACTTGAAGTGCCCCTTTTCATTACTTGTCCAATTCTTCGCCGTATGCACGCACATTAAAGGAAGTGGTATGAACACACAGCGTCTCTCTCTCTTTGTCCGTCCGTTGATTTATCTTGCATATTGAAGTGGTCAGCCTTTTAGTAAAGTCCCCCTCTCTGTGTCCCTAAGTTTTTACTCTTTCCGGTGAGAGTATCAATTCACCTTGACCTCGCTGGTCACAGTATGGGTTAATGAAGTTACTTAGCAATGTGACAAGACCCCCGTTTTACAAGTCTACCAATGTAATGTACATTTTTACTGCACAAAGAAGTGAGATAACGCACTGCTCCAAACTCATTCGTCACCGCCGTAAAGTTGTGTGCTAGTAATTATAGCAGCAAACGAAATGCATACATCCAGAACTACCCTGTGACACGATATTCTGTATGTGGTAATGTTGTTTAGTTTATTGCTGGTCTAAAATAAAGTGGTTACCACGTTTATGATAAGGTTATTATTAAACGCATAACAGAATAGTAATAGTTACTGAATGGGTTAGTGTAGAGGCCAAACTGTCCTCGCAATCGTGTGTTCGAGGGATGGGTAGTCGGAACCTCAGTTGTCTTTAGCCATCCTGACAAGTTTTTCTTTGCTTTCCTCATTATCTCCAGGCAAATGTCTGTCTCATACCTCGGATAGGCTTAGTTTGCTTCTTTTCAGATTCCTTACATTTCAACAATCAACCTGTCACTCGACTCTATATAGGCTGAGTTACTGACAGTTGTAAAACAAACAACAAAAAATAGTAAATTTTGATGTATTGCTGACCGTGCATCTCAGTATAATCTTAGCAATTAACCAACTTGATGCAAAAATGCTTTATTTTAATACATTTGTTACATTCCTCTACATGTTTCGAGCACTGTGTGCTCGAAACATGTAGAGGAGTATAATAAACGTATTATTAAAGAAGATTTTGTGCATCAAGTTGGTTAATTGCTAAGAAAAATATAATAATTTGTCAATTTTTCAAAATCGTACATGCCTGTCCTTAGACGTGAACGTCCCGTTATCATCTTATTTTCTTTCTAATGACTTTAGGATATTAGGAAATGCTAAAGGGGATTTGTAACATCTGAAGTTGTTCACAAACTGGTATCGGGGGACTCGGGTAAGGAAGGCTACTTTTACATGTATAAAAGAGTGATTTAAGAAATGTCGATTTATGTCAAGGACGGAAGGTAAGCTGCATTTTGGACTGTTCTGAATCTCTCGTTTTGTTCAGGATTTAGTGAAGAAAGATAGGCGAAGGCATTAAGCTAAAGGACAGCGTAATCGCATGTAATATATTTTGTTTAAAACCTTCATTAAACTTTGCAGATATTCATATTTTTTGTGTAATGGTAATTTAGACTGTAAAATTGTGAGAATGGTGGAGGATTACAGAACGTACGAAAGAACACTAACTTTGTCTGCAAATTGCTCTGTATCTGTGTAGGAGTTGGAACGTTTATGACAAATATTTTGTAATTGCTTTTGGAGCAATACATTATGAACGATAATGACGTTGTTCGTAACGATGATACAAACACTTTTTAGGGCATGGTGCCAGTTTATTTTTTTTGCTTTCCTTCTCAGAATATAAGGAGCATCGGCAGAGCGTATACACACAAGCAATTTAAGTGATTTATAAAAGTTTAAGAAGTTTGTAAAGGAAGGAAAACTCATCAGAACGTACGTGTAGTCTTAACCGAAGAATGCAAATAACCCCTGGAAAATTTAGAATATATATAAAGGTCTAGTGTTGTCAGGATTTTATAGGAAAATCCATATAGATTTTCGGGTCATTTAGCTATAGGTGCAGATTGTTTTCAAAATGTTTATAATAATTGAAGCAACCGCGTTTCTTTACGTACTGGAAT
>Ga0123352_10018191_pt1 | contig 11203 bp, 6 predicted proteins | sample TergutLab28metaG_FD_89700 | JGI IMG/M metagenome (GOLD analysis project Ga0123352, IMG submission 89700) | Labiotermes labralis P1 segment gut microbial communities from Petit-Saut dam, French Guiana - Lab288 P1 | ecosystem: Host-associated > Arthropoda: Insects > Digestive system > Gut ... | reverse complement strand
CCCATCCAAAAACTCGGTGCAGAAAACCATATGCTGCAACTCAATATCTAATGCTTCTGATGATAGGCGTATATACCCGAAACATGTCGAGCTAAGAATACATCAATATAATTACCTAGTTGCATCAAGTTTTCATTTCACTTTATTTCTAGATGTTATAGTTTATCATGGACACTTTATAACACAGTGTAACATTAGGACTTATTATCGGAAGGGCAAAACAAATTGAATTAGAAGAATTCTAGTTTGGAAAGTATGATTTCGCTAATGGTAAATAGAATCACACAAATATTTTGCACAGCGGGAAAGGCATTTATATAGGAGACTAATTTAACTAGTTAAAGCCAATTAATGAAGATTCATTACCCACTACCTTAGGTCTCTATCTGCCCGTTTCCATTGTCGCGCGATATTCAGGGGATTTATTTGAAATATTAAATGCAGTGCGTCTGTAAGCCTGCATCCCCTAAGGCAAACGATAAAAAGGAGGCATACCTTCCGAACTAATTACTGCAACACATGCACGATATGCAACTAGCATACTGAAAACGGCAGGTGTTTTGTGTGTCTTCAATTTATAATCATCAGCTCTTCCGCACAATTAATTTAGCTCGAAGAATATAGCTGAACAATTAAATGTGTATTTACATAAGATAATTAAACTTGCTAATTAGAAACAATAACACCAATGTTTCGGATGCAAATAACGAAATTTTATTATGCGCGACACTTTACCATCGGCTACTATGTTATTCGTTATATTTATGCTTCTCGCCAAGTTCGCATTATTTATCAAGTCTGAATTTTCTTTTTACTTCCTGTTACTGTAGTGGGACATGATTCTGAGACAAGAGACAATGTAGAACAGTGTTACGTCAGACCTCATTCCGTCATTTAAGTGCATCACAGTACGTATTTTTAAAATCTATTTTAGGTTTAAATTTATTCTTGAAAAACAGTACCTTTTAAAAGTGAATAAACACTCATTTACTCACGAAAGTTCACCACTGTTAAGGGAATCGATATTCAATTACCGCGTTCACAGCAGCTCGTGGCTGATTCTTATTCTGAGCCACATTGGTCCGATTCACATTTCCAAGCCACCCTATTTAAATACCAGTTTTATTCTCCCACCTACGCCTGGGTTTCACAAGGGTTCCTTTATCATCCAGTTACTTGTTACACAATTTTGTACTTGCTGTATTCCCCGCCAGTTACATCCACCTGAATTTGAATAAATGAATTAATGTATGATGAATATTTATTGCATTCTGATATCACACAAAGAGCCCTCCCTGACGTAACCCCTAGGTGTTATGACGCGGGTTTCCTTATGAATATACAGCAACGTACGAACTTATCAATTAACATCTGTCGAATCCCGCACAATGTCTACACAACTGTAATCTTAAAACTGAATTTCGTTACCTTAACACATTTTTCACTTTCATCTCGTGACTCTTGATGTGAAGAATATTACTATAAATCGGTATTTGAGATTTTTGCAGCGTTGTTCCAGGATGTGACGTCTTTTCGTTGGATTAGAAGTCGCAGGCTTTTCGGAACCCTGGGAACCGATCATCCATGGACGCGTCACACACCAGTAGAACTAAATCCTATACTACTGCAATTTACAGTGTTATTCAAAAGCATCACTTCGTCTAAAACCATTCGTCTCCCCATTTATCCTTCGCTTGGAAACCCCTGTTGAAGTAATATTTATATAAGGATGTATTTAAGAAGCTGCTAAGAGATTTTGACGTTCAGATGACCGTGCATCGTGATAAATTCTTATAATAAAACCAACCAGATGCACTAATTTCTCAAATTTGTTTTTGGAATAAAATACTCTACGTTTCGGACAGTTCCTCTGTCCATCATCAGATGATTTTCACTTCACACACAGCAATGGTATATGTGATACAGGTTTGCTGACAGCTTGCGCGCAGTTCCGACCTGATCCTGCTCGCAAGCTGTCAGCAAACCTGTATGACATATACCATTGCTGTGTGTACAGTGAAAACCTCCTGATGATGGACAGAGGAACTGTCCGAAACATGTAGAGTTTTATTCCAAAAATAAATTTGTGGAATTAGTACATATGGTTGGTTTTATTGTAAGAACTTCTAAGAGATATTTGAAGAATACCCTGAGGGTGGAGGCAGAAATCTCCTCGAAACGTCGGTAAGTAATTACAAATCGACATGGCGACCTATCGAAGAAAACTTGCACTCCCCCAATATCACGTAACCCATGGAAACGTTTCGGGAGTGCAAGTAAAACAATATAAAAGGAAGAAATGAAGAATAAGAAAATTTAATAATCAAAGAAGATGAATTTGTTAGCCAAAATTAAAATGCTCTTACTCATACAAGGTACGAGAATATTGGGACTAAACACTGACACACCAAAAGGTGTGGCTGACTTCGTGATAAGAAGACTTAAGATGCTTCAGTAACTTAGGAAAACATAACACACCCTTCGACTCAAGACAAATGCAATACCCCCACGACGCCAGTACAGGAACCCCTGGCCCTGTCTTCGGAAGGCGCCAAAAGGATTTGGAAAATAAGACGAAATCGAATTTAGACCATCTCGATTCATCAAAGGGCAGACCAATTGTCAGAACAAAACCAGGTTCTGGCCTTCAGGTTGGGCAGGACAAAGGGGAAGGTTGAAGAGGGTAACTGAAATACACTGCGAAGGCCCGAACTCTATCTTCAGACTCATGTGCCGTAAGGGCTTGACATTTCACACGGCACAAGTTTCATCTTCAAATGGCTTCGTAATTTGTAACCTTATTCAAATATTGGCTCTACTTCTGACTTAAGGGCAGGGATGTACGAAGGTAAGAGTTGCAGCTGCATGTTGGAGTCCTTTTTTGAATGTTGTATGAGGGTTTCGCAGACCTGTGGCACATTAACGGGAGATTCGCGATCCAGTGGGCCGGTCACAAGTTGGTGGCCTGAGTAAAATAATTGGACTAGGGAAGTAAGATTAATGATAGAAAAATGCACATTGATGAGTTCTGTGGTTGTTTTAGATTTTAACACAGTTGTTGATGGCGGTAACGCAGTTGGTGGAGTCACTGCGCTAAAAGCTGGAAGGTCGCGGGTTCGATTCCCGATTTCATTAACATAATCCTTCCGGCCGCACTATGACCCTGGGGTTGACTCAGCCTCTAAAAGAAATGAGTACCAGGACTATTTCCCGGGTGGCAAAGGCGGCCGGTTCTTAGGGCTGACAACCTTACCACCTTCATGTGCAGACTGTCTTGAAATATGGGATCCTCAGTCAGCTGGAACCCTCAGGGCCTGTCCAGGCCTGTAATGGGACTGTTTTACCTTTACCTTTACACAGTTGTTGATGACGATTGAAGCCTTTTGGGATACAAGATGGTGTCGAATGTTACTTAGACTACCCTGCGGAATCTATCAACAAGTTTCTGCACATTTTGGTACACCCAGGCCTCTGACAGTAGGATTGGTGCTTTGTTTTCACTCTGCCTATACTACAGCCAGATATTCACGGAACTACTGATTACTGCTCATTTCCAGTCGCTTCAACCATAAAGATTGAAGCAGTATGTGGGCAAACCACCAGACCACACACAGTAATTACAGCATGCAGTCGTCAGTTGAATAATACTTCATACAGCGTGTAAAGCTGACGCAAACCATACTAGGCAGTTCGTAATTTGACTTTACTTTAACTTTCAATGTCGAAGGTGAGGGCGTCACACATTACACCACATTCTGGCTTACCCCTGAAGCTATAACATATAAGCAATATTGTCCACTTCATTAAATCAGCTTGGCACTCGGGGCTCTTCGCGATATTAACTAACGTGAAGCATTTTCTTCCTGGTAATACTAAAAGTTATAAGAATTTTTTTTGGGGGGGGGGGGAAGGGGGAGGGGAATTCATATTCTCTTGATTTTTATATTATGCCTTTTGTTGAATTTATGATAGTCTCCCTGATACACACAGCGATATTAGTTTGGACACTGCATTATATCTGAATCAAAATTCGTAACGTTTCTTCTCCTACGTGTGGGGGTTAGGGGACAACACGTTTCATTCAGCTTACTGTCCACACTAAAACACTGTTGTTAAATTTATCTACCATATATGTTAAACCGTATATCAGAGGTATAATTATTTTCTTTCCGGAATTATGTCTTTAATACAGCAACAAAATGCCCATATGCAATAAAATACATGTGTTAATTATCACTATAATTGTTGGTTAATTTAGCGCGATTTAAGGCTTCCGCCACGAAGTAACTGAGAACCTCGTTTTTCTGGGTTATGACGCGGCGAGTAGTTGTAATTTCTTACCGAATTTTCGGGACAACCTATCGGCCTCATACTCAGAGTTCAAGATTCTTGAAACCTGAGGTTGTACCGAAACGTCTTTAAGAAATTACCACTACCTACCGCGTAATCACCCAGAAGAGCGAGGCTCTCACTTGTTAATTTTGCTTTCCGTTCCGTGCGTTTTCTTTATAAATTTTGTTTTTAATACACCAACCACATACAAATATGTAAGAAAATACACGTGTTAATGCACAAAAAATGTACAAAATCCACACATGCATTGTACTGCAAATGTGCATTTTGTTGGCATTTTAAAGACATAATTCATGAAAAAAAAATGCTAGGAATGGAAATCTTCTAGATCTCTTCTTTCTGGTCACAGAACAGAATATGATAAAGTATCTTATGTTTTTTGGAACGTGCATCATCTTGAGAGTTGAATAAAGATAGACCAACCTGATGTCACTTGCTTTATTATTTCATTATTTAATGCTCAACATGTTTCGGATGTTAATGCATCCATCCTCAGGAGATTGCGACTTATTTGTTGAGTTATTTCATGGGTTGTATTGCTCTGGTTCGATGCGTGTTGGTGTTACGTTGTGGTTTGGTCGGGGTGGTGTGGTATCCGGATGCAGGCTGAAGCCTGAACCAGAGCAATACAAACCATGAAATAACTCAACAAATAAGTCGCAAGCTCCTGAGGATGAACGTATTAACATCCGAAACATGTTGAGCATTAAATAATGAAATAATAAAGAAAGTAACATCAAGTTTGTCTCTCTTTATTCAACTATGATAAAGTAATTTATTCAGTCAAACACAACACATATATAGTCATTAACACATAGCTCGCAACATGTTGCGGTTCTAGTGAACCATCTTCAGGCCAATACTTAATATATGGACGTGGAGCATTCAGTGAGTGCGCACCACGGGTGTGCACGCACTGAATGCTAAGTATTGGTCTGAAGATGGTTCAGTAGAACCAAAACATGTTGCCAGCTATGTGTTAATGTCTATATATGTGTAGTGTTTGACTGAATACATTACTTTACCATATTGTACAACACAACAAGATGAATCCTTTCAAAACACAGAAATAAAGTTTTATTCCTCACCTTCACCTTTGAAAATACTCTAACAGTTAAAAAGTCGATATTTTCTTTTGGCGCCCACTTCTTTCCACTAACGGTTAATTCCAGTGCATGTAGGAAAATGAAGTGTCACTAATTTCACAGAACGTAGTCAAAATAGTTGTATTCCTTTCACTCGAGTCAGACAAAGGCAAAGACAGTTTCTTTCCGAACACTCTATTTCCATACTCATTTGCATAACAGAAAACTGTGCACGACATTAAGGCACATGAGAAAGTTGAGATTTAGCTCCACTTTTATTAACCTCGGCAATAAATGGGATGAATGATCATCTTCATGCCTCAACCGCTTTAATCTCGCGTAAAGAACGCCGGTACCACTTAGGTAGGAAGCTACGTGGGATCCAGAATCCGTCTGGACGCTTGGATAGGAGGTAAAACTTTTGGTCCTATCCGGGATCGAATCACCAATCCTCCGATGTCCAGCCCGTAGCCTAGTAACTGTACTGACCGGGCCGTTATAGTTTTCTTTGTAAAATTTTGTAAAACCTGAAAGTTTACACTTTTTACGTTATTAGGCCGAATCAGGAGTAGCCGTATGTCTACCTTACATGAATCTCTTGTGTGTGTGACTTCGTGAGTCACACCATGGTTGTCACGGTTGCTAGTAACGTTATTACCTGGTTTTCACGGTTGTAAGAGATTCTGGTTGTCGGTAACATCACTTCCGGGTTTTTTAACGTGTTTGAAAAGGGGAAGGATTAGCATGTGGATTTCATGTTACACTGTCATATGTTGCGGGTAGGTCTGTCTAATTACACATAGAAAACAAAAGATTGAAATTTTGTCTTTGTTCTGTCCCATTGTAACAGTTCGTTGAGTGGCTGTAAATGAGAAAGCCAGATTGCAGTGACTACCGATAACAGCATGTTATTATGGAGTTGAGTGGTTCCTACAGTTCAGTCAGCATTGTGACCTCCACATTTGCCGACAAAATGATCCGTATTTTCGTAATATTCCAAGAAGTTATAATTCCATAATTTCGCAAGTTCATGTCGTGCATATTCAGTAAAAGTGTGGCTTTCCAATGTCTATCATGGACTATAATGCACAAACAATGGAAGGTTTATATGTGGGAAAAAGCTATAAATCAGACTTGCAAATGTGTCCGTTGAAATATCAAAGGGTCTTCTATTGCTGCAGAATAAAATGTCAACCATTTCCACCACAGCTATATTCCTCTTTCACTTTTCTCTTCTTTGTTTACCAGATTACAGAACACACACGCAAATATTAATACTGAAATACCAGATGAAATTTTAAATCGAGAAGGGAGAAACTGAAATGAATTCTTAATATGTAAATGCAAAAAATATCGACACGTTAATCGGTACTGCTGAAATATAGTCCTTTCTTCTTCTATGACTTCTCAGTTGATCAAGCTACACCATATATGCAAACTGTTTGACATTCCAACAATCTTTTGTAAGCGAGATTACGTAATTTCAGAGCACCCAATAAACCCCCTCCATTTCTTCCGTGTGTAAGAATCGAACTCAGGAACTGTGTAATAATTTTCACGCAATTCTATAATTCGGCGAAAGAATTTTAAAAGAAAATTTCAAGCTATGTCATTTTCGTTTAACGACGGACAAATGTAACTTTAAATGCGTTTCTGAGTGCAATTCGGGCCTACGTAGGCTTACCCCTCATCCCACACGCAGAACAAAATATTCTCTCGATTTATTGCAGATTTCTTCGAAAGGAGGTTTGTTACATATTTTAATCTCGTAATACGACGGAGGGACAGACATGATGAAGTTAATAGTCGCTTTTCGCAATTTTGTGAAAGTGCCTCAAAATATCAGTATATCTGGAATATGCATTATAGTTTAGTGAGATCGCTCAAGTTTTTTAAAAAAAAATTTAAGTGATGTTCGATGATGTTTGGTTAAACCGGAACATGTAGCAGTGAATGACAAATATTGAAGAGATGTTCTTCATATTTGCACCGTGCATCATTAACATAAACATATTTAATTGTCGAACTTATGTAACTTTTAAATACAATTAAAATTATAAAATATTTAGAAGTACTCCAACATGTTTCGGATCACAGAGGATCCATCATCAGGGAGCCAAGTACTGTACAAGGCTCCCTGATGATGGATCCTCTGTGATCCGAAACATGTCGGAGTACTTTTAAATATGTTATAATTTTAATTGTATTCACGAGTTATATATTGTGCATTAGTTGGACAATAATGTATTTATGTACTGAGGAGTTGTGTTTGCTGCAATACTTCGTTTGTAGTCTTCCGTACTTGCTCTCTTGCAACGTCCATATGCTCTGATATCCACCCATGCTACAAATAATTGCGTTTATTTCAAAAGAACCACAATTTTTATGCCTTGTTGACCTGCATCGTAATATATCCGTACAATAAGAACCAACAGGATGTACTATTTACTTTCAATTTGTTTCAAGAATTAAATCCTGCCGACAGCCAACTAACATAAATGCATGACATATACCAATTGCTGTATATAGAGAGTAGTACCTCCTGATGATGAGCAGTAAGCCTGCTCGAAACATGTAGAGGTTAATTACTGAAATACATTAAAAGTAAATAGTGCCTCCTGTTGGTTCTTGTTGTACGAAAAAGATTCCTTACTTCTTCTCCACTCTATTAACTTACGAGTCAGCTCAAAATGGTAAAAGAAGACTCAATATACAATTCTGCTTCTTGTCACACTTGCTGGGCACTGGAATTTACTGGACATACCTACGTCATCACTTGTTCCACCCATTACAGATTGTAGGTGCGTCAATTCATTGAATACTTAAATAGAGAAGATTTTATGATATTACATGAACTGATGATTTTATTCCGAGAAAGTCACAGGTTAATGCCACCCTGCGTACATCCAGTTTATTATTATTATTATTATTATTTACTGCAATTAAGTTTTACTCGGTGGCAGTAATCCTTACACTAGTAACAAATGAGATTAAATACCCGTAATCGTAACAATACAAAAACACAGTACAAACAATGCAAAACACATTAAATACAAGCACACATATTCTCAAAACACCCACGGTCTAATAAATTTATATCTTAGTTTAAAAGAGAGAATTTAGGTTAAAATAAAATAAAAATTTCAATGTCTTTATACATTAATTCACAGCAATATACGCTTCCAGAAGAAGAGTTTTTGTTTAAAAATTAGAATCAATTCTCAAGACTATACAGTATACCTTACAGAATGAAATATGTGGCCAAGCATTACACGCTCAATCAATCGAGCGGACAGCGCCCAGAACCAGAAGAAAAAATTACATTATTGGAGGTGACAAACAGTTTACGACAGGCTTCTCTGTCTCTGCTGTCGCTCTTCGCACAGTCCCTTCAAGTTTTTCAGGGTTATGGGCATTAGCGAACGTAAAACTCATTTTTCACGAAGCCCCACAAAAAGTCAAGCGGCGTCAGATCTGGAGAACGGAGAGGCCAGGCACTGGAGCCTTTCCCCTTGGCTAAAAGAGCATGCAGTCAACAGCCTATTCCAGGAGGTCTGTACCTCACCTTCGATGTTTGGCGGCGTTTAGTCGTGTTTAAAGACATTTGGCTTTTCTTCAAGCAGCAGGAACATTAACCACAACGCCAAAGAAGAACGGTAGATAATCCCATTAAGTATTTCCTATAAAGTGAATTATCGTCTTAATGGAACACATGTTCGACTTGCTAAAGTTGCGAAAAATTAATAATTTGTTATTTCTATCGGCGCGCATTCTATTTCTGTGTGGCTATTACTTTATTGCCAGGATAGCGCAATCAGAATACCGACTGGCTGCAGTTTCCGACAGTCAGCTGTTCAATCTCGGCAGTAGGAACAAGACTTGCTGTTCTCCAAAACCGTACACTGGCTCTGGGGCCCAACCAGCCTCCTATTCAATGGACAACGGGGTAATTTCAAGGATGTAAGGACTCGGGGCGTGAATCTGACTTTGCAACTCGGTCTTGTGCCGAAGTTATCTGTATATATATATAGAGCTTTACCTCTTCTTCCTCTACATGTCGTGGACAGGGTAGCTAGCAGAAGACCTTTGTCAGAGTCTATAACATTTGCAGTTGCTCTGTCTTGCATTTCACTCTGTCTCCCCGCACCCCTTCACCTCCATTCCCCCTTTCAGGGCCACACATCCCACAGGCTCTCATAGAGCTCCAGCACCTTCTCTATATCGCGGAGCACGTTTTCAACAATTTTAATTTTGTGAATTGCAAACGGAAACAGCAGGTTCCACCGAAATGTCAGCAACACCTCTCGAATACATATGACGTCACAACCTAACGGGTGTACCAACAACACGACCGTAGCACAATGACAGACCTATATAATGAAAATCACCCTTTTGTTTAGTAAGTTTACAAATTTACAACACAGTTCTAGCAGTACTGAACTCCCACCCCAACACTTTGGATATGTTCCCCCGTTTGTGGCTGGAAACTGCTGTCGTGTTATTGTTACACTTTTCTCCCTGAATTGCAGGATATAAAGTACAATCCTAACATGAGGACCGTTCATCATGTGCACAATGTCACTGCTTTTGTAGGCAATTTGTGAGCTCGTATAACAAACTGACAGCGGAAAGAATTTATCGTTCAATATTTGTGTGCCTGAATGTCATGCACATATAGGCCATTGCAGCGAGATGTAAATGTTTGCTGAATGCACCAAAACTAACTTATTTTACACTCAGGGTATAGGGTGGTTTAGAAGGCAATTGGGAACCGGTGATCGTTGTCTTAAATTCTGCGAATGAACTAGGAATACCACACAAAAATGTCACTAATAATAACAGCTAACTTCTTTATCTTTCTTTCTGTATATAACACCATTGTTGGAGTGAATGAAGTACCCCGGAATCCATAGTTACAGCAGAGTTTGAGAAAGTCTGTTCCCTGTGAGGTAGGAACTGAGGATCACAAAAAGTTGAGTATGGAGTATGCAATATCAGATGACGACACGCCTGTGAATGGAATAAGATTTGGTTTGTTCTAATAATAAACCAAAGACAGAGAAAAGAAGCCAAGGAGTAAAGCGTGAATATGATGGCAGCCTGTCTCATTACGGGCACTTGGACTTCAACGGAAAACCTTTTCACCTACTTAGGTTATTGGTAAGAATTCCCTTTCCTCCATTGACTAACCTACACATTACTGTCTTCAAAACCAAAATGATTTTTTGTCGTATAGTTAATAAGCTTATCTTAAAATTTTACATCGAAGAAGAGGCGTCTTAGATGAAGTTAATAACTGTTAGTGTGGTAAAAAGAAAATATTGAAATAATTGGAAGAATTTTTAATTTCATTCATAACATTAACAAACAGTATAAACGGTAACAGTCGGTCCCAGTAGCCGCGCGGTCTAAGGTGTAGGTCTGCGGCCGATCGCTTGCTGGGATTGCGGGTTAGAATCCCGCTGGGGGCATGTATGTTTGTCTGTTGTGATTGTCGTGTGTTGTCAGGTAGAGGTCTCTGCGACGAGCTGGTCGCTCTTCCATGTGGGTCCTACCGACTGTGATGCGTCGTTGTGTGTTGTCCGGAACCCTCAAGAATGGGTAGCCCACGGCCCGCGTTGGGCCGCAGTGCCACAAGAAAAAGAATATATATATACAGGGTGTTTCACGACTTTAGGGCATAACTGCAGGAGGTGATTTCCTAGGCCTTTGTGATCAAAAAAGTTCATATAAACATGTGTCCGATTTTGGACGGTTACGGAGTT
>Ga0123352_10018188_pt1 | contig 11205 bp, 9 predicted proteins | sample TergutLab28metaG_FD_89700 | JGI IMG/M metagenome (GOLD analysis project Ga0123352, IMG submission 89700) | Labiotermes labralis P1 segment gut microbial communities from Petit-Saut dam, French Guiana - Lab288 P1 | ecosystem: Host-associated > Arthropoda: Insects > Digestive system > Gut ... | reverse complement strand
TCACTCATACGTTAAGTACATGTTAAGTACAGATAATAACATTACAGAAACCACATATTCCTGCCAGTTTTAATATGTATTTGGTAATCAATAAGTGCGTAACAGCTGTCAAAGTTTCAAACTTCTCTGACCATTATCTCCGTAACCGTTAAACTTTGGATATAGGTGTTTTGGGTTATATCGGTATACTTTAACATAAGGAACACTCTCCCGAATTCTGGCACATTCCTCCTGGGACACCCTGTATATAAGGCAAAATTGTGGTGCGTTGGCCTAATTTTTGTACCCCTTCGGCTACCTTAAAAGCCCAATAACATTTCACTGGAAAAAAAATAAGTGATTTTTATGGTAATTTAATTTTGTCGCCTGGAAAAATAAAACTTATTACTTCGTTCTTCACTTAAAAATTCCTGAAATTTTTCTCGATTTTAACCAGAGTAGGATTTCCTGAATTTTTTTTTTCATGGAAATTTCGAATTTCAAATTTTAAGTAAATCCGTCCAGTTTGAGAAGTGCCGAAATGTGCTCACAGACGCACAGGTGGGCAATTAGAAATACGGGCAGAGAGATAGCTTGTCTAAACATCTTATTCAATTTCAACTCGAAAAGAAAACTTTTTACGACGATTTAAAATCGCCAGCAACAACAAAATTACTTCATGTAGAGATCCGACATTTCTGTACGATTTTAACAAAATCTGGACCTTTCTGTGCAGAATTTCATAAAAGTCTCCAGTATGAAACTTCGCTAAAATCCATCCACTGGGATCCACGCTGGTCCATATGGACTGAAAGACAAAGGGCATAAGGAGGGTAATAGGTGACGGTCGCGACAACGCGAACGCGTCTAAAAACTGTTTTGGAAGGCGCAAATCTGTCACATTGGCGATATGTAATGACAATGATACTCAAAAAAATAAATCCTTTTTTTATGTGGGGCTGCGGCCCAATGCGGGCCATGACCTCATTCACGAGGTTTCTAGATCACACACAACGACGCACCACATTCTGTAGGACTCCTCCGGAAGAGTGATCAGCCCAACACTGAGATCTCTATCTGACAACACACAAGACTCCATGCTCCCGGAGGGATTCGAACCCGCAATCTCAAGAAGCGAACGGCCGCAGACCTACACCTTAGACCACGCGGCCATTGGGACCAGTCAGAAAACAAATTAACAGTGAAAATATCCAGTATTCGAAGTCTGCCACTAAGCCGAAAAAGCAAACCAACGAGGCAACATTAGTGAACTGCAAAACGAACTCATGTGGGACTGAATTCCCCCTTTCAAATAAACATAACCAGATTTACTGATTGATTCGTTCTGTGAAACATTCGTTAATTTGTGGACATGTTCACTGGTTTAATGATTATTTAATGCTATCGTATCAACTGCAGAGCTTCTTTGTGACATCATTATATGATTACAGACCCGTTAATGAAGCTATTGACAGTGTGTCAGAACCACGTTTCATCTCACACAGTGTATTAGAATAATTATGTAAAGCAGTGTACATGAAGCGGCTGTAACCACAACCAAACGCTACAGTGGCGTTCTTTATGGGTGAATAGTGTTTCGGTTAAGCAAGGAAGTTCTCTTTCATGGGACCCTGAACGCGCAGCAATGTGTTCTTTGCCCAACATCCGGAGCCAGATGAATCCTTTCATAACAGCATCCATATTATGCTGGTGTATATGAATTTTTTTCTTTCTATAGACTCTGAAGTTCTAACGGATGTGACTAGGTATATTACTGCATCCTGGTGCATTATGTTATGTAATTTTATATGTATACATAAATATTTACCTGAAATAGTGTTATTCATCTAAAGGATTACTCGGCATTCCATCACAGACACCCGCATCGCCACTTGAGGTTCACAAATTGTACACCTCTAAAATATCTGCTGTACAAAATAACAGTTTCTCCCTTCTTAATTCAATGGACGAACAAAATTAAGTAAGCACTTCATCGAGTTTTCCAAATTGTGTGGATTTTGCGTAGGCAGCAAAATTGAGGAAGGGAATTGGAAATATGGACAAATAAATGATGACATTTGTAGGTTATGGGTCATGGTTATGAAAGTTTCGTCCGAATTCTTTATTTACTTGTGGTCTGTTTAATAACGTCATCGCAAAAGCAGCATTCAACAAGAAGACGCCTCTTTTTAACAGCAAGTTGGACTCATATTTAAGGAAGAAACCATAAAGTGCTACATTTGGAGCATAGCTTTGTATGGCGCTGACATTTGGTCACTTCGGAAGGGATCAGAAATATCTGGAACGTTCTGAAATGTGGTGCTGGTATAGGAGAGAGAAGATCAGTTGGAACGACTGTGTGAGAAATGAAGAAGTGTTACATAGAGACAGGGAGGATAGAAGTATCGTACATACAATAAAAAGAAGACAGCTAACTGGATTGGTCATATCTTGTGTAGGAACTGCCTTCTGGAACACTTTGCTGAAGGAAAGGATAGAAGTGATGGGAAGAAGAGGAAGAAGAGTTAAGCAGCTGCTGGATGACCTCAAGGAAAGAAGAGCCACTGGAGATGAAAGAAGAAGCACTAGATCGCACCCTTTGGAGAACTGGCTTTGGAAGTGGCTATGGACCTGTCGTAAGGCAGACTGCGGAATGAATGACATCACAAAACTAAGTGCCTACAGACTGATTAAAACCAACCAGTGCACCACACCGGCAGCACATCACCTACACTCTGGGTTAGAAGTCACCATACCACTTCCTTATTCATCACTCAGCAAAAGCCAAACAATTTTAACTCCTACAATTTTAAAAATTATCCATTCTTAACACACACACACATATATATATATACATATATATATATATAAATTACTTAAATAATTTAAACAAAATTATATAATTTTAATTCTTATGGTGTGATTGTAGCACAGTTAATAATTGTATTCTTGTAATAATACCGACCGAAACATGCTGGTGAGAATATTGTGAATAAAATATATCGTACAATATTAAAGTGGATTTTTGGTTTATTTATATATTTTTGAATCGATACAAAAACCTCTTCTGCCTGACTGTCTCTTCAGCAAACCAAATTTCCAGATATGGACGGACGGACGGACGGACGGACGGACTCCGTTTCCGTCACCAGAATTCTGAGGATGGAGACAAAATATTTGTCCGAAACGTTGATTGACCGTAAATACCGGACGCCGCTGTCAACCCCAGGACATTCAGTTAAACTGTGTCTGAGTGAGTAATTTTAAGGTCTCGCGTATTTTCAGACACAATCCAACAGTTAGAGATCGCTGATTGAGACAGAAAAGATTCAAAGCTCTGTTTTATGATCGCCAGGGCTGTGAAAATTACGTCAACATCCACTCTGAAGCACATTCCAAACTCAGTTCAAAGCAAACACGACAATGTATTATACTGGACCGACAACTGGCACTGAAAGTAGCTGGTCTGTCTGGGTGATGGTAGTTATGGGTATGATCATTCGTATTATGATCATTGTTATCATCCAAACTGTTTCGCGCAAAACGGCAGTGTGGACACCTTACGGTTCGTTGCGTGTTCGAACGTATTTTATAAGAAATATCTAATATAAACACAGAATATTCGCTTCATAAAGGGGACAATTTCGGAAAAAGTGGGTTTGTGTACCGTCCAGAGTGTGATTTGGTGGCTGCAGAACGGGGAGCCTGAAAACCGCAAACACAAAATTCCAAAATTGTACAGGATCAGATTTTGAACATGTTAAAGTCCAGGGAATATGGAGAATAATTGGCATTTAATTTTGTCTCTGTCATTTCCACATCTACAGAGCAGCCCTCTTCAGATCACAACACGCCTTACTGTAAAACACTTCTACCAACACAAGAAACACAACAGCAAAACATTTTTATGCTTCTCGCCTCCAGCTAGAAGCGCATGTAACAAATCACGTGATCTTCATGCGGTATTACGAGAGAGAGAGAGACAAATACTGAAACCACAGTATAAATTTGCATCATAATTGCGAGTGATCTGCAAACACTAAGAACTCAGCTTAGCATATTTAAGTCCCACATTATTACAGGTGCAAATTTTAACTAATACCAACATTAATGTATACGACTTCAAACGCTAACAACGCCCGAATTATTTGGTATCTTATGAGACTTGCATCTGAGACAAAAGAAAGTCGGTGGTCTAATGTTGCTAATCCACGAGGCGCCGCGCCGTACTGAGAAAAAATGCGGATTGTACAAGACACTAGATGCAGTTGCGCCCTGAAGTCTTCGGAATAATTATCATCATGATCATCACCATCATTCGTGGTAATCGTTAGAGAGAGAAAAAATTGTAGAAAATGAGTGCAGATAGACGACATTGAGGCAATTTTGTGCTGGTGAAAGTTTTCAAGATTTATTTCTTAGGATATAAAAATAAGATTCTTTCGAGAAACGTGCAGTTGTGTGGGAGAATGGATGGTATTATGCTTGATCTCAATCACGCACAGTGCAATAATAGTGGGGGGGGGGGGTTCGGAATAGTTCGGTGGATATAGTGTATAGCTTTACAATTTTAAATCAAACACTAAAAAGAACCAACATCCACACTTACAATATTATATACAAATTCGCCAAGAAGTCAAACTCGCAATACTACCAAGTTTCCCCAGATCAGAGCAGCCCAAACCACAATTTTGGTCATGTTTTATAATTTTTAAGATTCTATGAACTTATATATTCCTATGTTTTATTATATTTCATACTTAAAAACTACTTACTGATAATTTATAAATTAATGTATACGAGATCTCGTATTTTACCCTCCTAAGTTCAGCCTGAAGATGGCTCTAAAAGCGGAAACATGTAGCTAAAAGCTGTAAACACATAAAAAAGTAATAAAAAGTTGTATTATGCTATACTTTATTATATTATGTAATGAATAGCGTATAGGTTACTAGCAGGGAGACCGACGGAACTTGGGTTGACTCTCGGCTGGAGCATGAGAATCTTCTGTGCTGAAAGGCGTCCGTCCACACAGGCACTCGGGCCCGCTCAGAATCTTCCTCAGTGGGTAATGGAAACTGCAGGTAAAATAACCGCAGGGACACGAAAAAGAACGTCCAGGTCTGTGCAGTACAAATTGTAGGAAAGAGTGGAGCTGTATCCCATCTCCCCAACACGCCTTCACATTTTATCTGTAACTTAAAGGAAGTAATCATTTGTTCTAATGTTTTTAAGGTAAAATAGCTGAAATTTATGAATTATGTGCGTGATTATTGGTTTATGAAGTGCTGTGCTCAGGGACGCTGGTCAGAAATTTTATCGGCTGAAGTGACGTAGGTTTGTGACGTGTGTCCACATTCACAAATTTTGAAGTATTCGACCGATTTTTGCAAAACTCGGCATGAATGTAATGCTGTTAAATGGCGTCCTAACGTCTTTGGCTGCAGTCGATTTTAACGGCATACCGGAAACAGGAAATGGATCGAGAGACAACAGTCACACTGAATGTTCCGAAAGACCCTTGTTTCAAATACACATCACTTGTGCTCTAGTGGGCTTACCATCCAACTAGGATCGAAAAGAACCGTTTTTTTATATTTCTGGACACAAAACAACTATAAAATAAAAATATATTAATATTGTACAATTTTAAACTTGTTTTATTAATTGTTTAATTTCAATTTTATAATGACCACGTAAACTACATAACAAGGAGCTTTATGATCTGTACTACTCACCAAATATTTTTTGGTGATCAAATAAAGAAGAACGAGATTAGCGGGGCATGTAGCACGTATGGGAGATATGAGAAATGCATACAGGGTTTTGGTGGAAAGACCTGAGGGAAAAGAGACAACTTGGAAGATCCAGACGTAGATAGGAGGATAATACCAAAATAAATCTCCCGGAAGTGCGATAGGGCAGGAAATGGATTGATCTGCCTCATGATAAGGACAGGCAGCGGGCTGTTGGGAATCCGGTGATAAACCGTCGGGTTCCATACAAAGAGGGGAAATTCTTGACTTGCTGAGGAACTGTTGGTTTCTCAGGAAGGACTGTGCTCCATGGAGTTAGCTACCATTCAACAAGTACAATTGACAACGACACGTCTTAAAACCAAATGCTTCTTTTTATCAACAGTCCCCCTGAGGACGGCTGTGTTTATTAGCCGAAAATTGTCGGAGAATAAGGACGTACCTGCATATTAGCTAACAGATGTGCAATTATTAGGATATAAATTGGGCCTATATTAGTTTATTCTTTCATGGCAAAAACAGCTTTCAGCAAGAAGGGGGCTATTTTCGATAGCAAATTGAGCTAACATTTAAGGAAGGAAACAGTAAAGTGCTACATTTTGAGCACAGTTGTGCGCTGGACGGAAAATTGAACACTTCGTAGAGTAGATCAGAAAAACCGGGGAAGTCTTTAAATGATGCGCCGGGGATGGGTGAAAATCAGTTGGACCGATCGTGTGGCAGATGAAGAAATGTTACAAAGAGTAAAGGAAGAAAGGAATATCATACACACAATAAAAAGGGTTGACTTGATTGGCCACATCTTGCGTAGGAACTGCCTTCTGGAACACGTTATTGAAGGGAAGATAGAAGGAATATTAAAGTTACGGGACAGGGGTGATGAAGACCTAAGCGGCTACTGGATGACTTTACGGAAAGTAAATGATAGGGACATTAAAATACGAAACACTAGATCGCAGGGACAGTGGGCGTATCATAAGACAGATTTCGAAATGAAAGAAGGTACCATATTTGAAAGTGTACGAGTGTGTAGGTTTTGTTCTCACAGTTGCAGTTTGTTGCTCTGTCGCAGGAACGGAAAGTTGGTACTCCTGTTTGTGCGTATTTAGAAGCGAAATTGTCACCATGATGGACTGGCCTCCATTTGTGGCTATGAATACGCTAATGTTCTATAGTGCCTGTCAGAAACCACGATATTTAATCCTGACAAACTAGTAACAATGACAAAGCAGTGTCAGGTAAAGCAATCCCATTACAGGCCTGGACAGGCCCTGAGGGTTCAAGGAGGATAAGGCTCCCAGATTTCAAGACAGTCGGCACATGAAGGCGGTAAGATTGTCATCCCTACGCACCGGCCGTCTTTACCCCCAGAAATATTCCTGGTACTCATATCTCATGGAGGCTGTCTCGACCCCAGAGCCATAGTGCAGCCGGAAGGATTATGTCAATAAACAATTCCAATGACATGACGAGAATCGAACCGGGGACGTTCCGACTTGTAGCGGCAGTAACCAAACAGCGTAGATCTGGGAATCAAGATCGATAACTTTTTCTGGAATGAATTAATACCCTATTTTCTGTAATGATCAGACATTGTGTTCCGCGTACAGTTGGGGTTGGTCTTTAAACATTATTGGGACAAACTGCATACTTGAGACAGCTAATTCAAAATTTCAGAAATCCCAATTAATCATTGTCCATTAGTTTCAAAACAGTGACTGAAAAGGGACACATGAACAAGTGCAGGGCAATAACAACACACAGTGAACGAGTGGTGTCCGGGGAGGGGATTGGTGGGCTTCGTACGTGGTTCCTCTAGTCAAGGTGTAACTGATACAGAAACGAAAGGCACCTAACAACAAAGCAGGCATGGGACATACAAGTTTAATAATATTACACGTTTATTATTTATTCGCGATTTGTTTACCGAAAATGGCAATAATTCAGACAAGATTTCCTGCAAGGTGATTACTGAATGAAGAATGGGAAGGGATAGGGAAGGAGATGGCCATGCTCTAATTTGGGATAGCGCCCGTTAATCTAATGGAAATACGAGAGAAACCAAGAAAATATCTGGGAATTTGACGAAAATACTTTCCATGAAACGAAAATTAGACCCCTTAATACGAAAAAAGACTGCTACCCGTACGCATGATAAGTTTCATACTGCCATTGTACTGTGGTCCCCAGAGCGAGAGGTAGATAGGGCGAGCCAAATATAGCCGTTCGTTAGGCACTAATCTACAAATTTCCGTGGGTGTGGAAGTAGCTGGTAGCTGTAGTCGAATTCAAAGGCCTCTGAAAACAACTTCGTAATTGGGGAACTGGAGGACTATATAGTTCAGTCGAAAGAACTATTGTAACTAATTTTAACACTATTTTCTATTGTATAATCTATGTACACAAGTTTGATACACAACTTAAAATATTTTCTAACGGGTTCACCAGTTACAATCTAATTCTATTTCCAGTTCCGCTAACCAAATTAACTGTCACGCCACTGTATATAATCCCAATGTCTTCGCAAACTTAGAAAGCTAATTTAGTTGCCAAAATGGACTCACTTTACAAGTAAATTAGCAGTCAGCCAGTACGGCTTACCTCTAGTCAACAGCCAGACCACAATGTAGATTATCATCTCAACAAGAAAGAATTCCCACTCAGTAATACTCTTCCTCCAAATGACACAGAATTGTCGGTAAATGTTTCCAAATACGAGTACGTAGGCCGAATTGTGCACCAGCAAGTCTCTTGCTCAGCCCAAAATTTCCTAGGATTATGTAGTGGCGCCGTGACAAAGTCATGAATTTTTCCTAATGACTTAACACCCTTACATCACTTATTTAGTGGGCCCGGTAGCTCAGTCGGTATAGTGACTGACTACGGGCTGGACGATCCGGGATCGAATCCCGGTGGGGACGAGATTTGCCGCCCGTCCAGACCGGCCCTGGGGCCCACCCAGCCTCCTGTAAAACGGGTACCGGGTCTTTCCCGAAGGTAAAGTGCGGCCGGGTCGTGCTGCTGACCACTCACCCCCTTCTAGTGCCGCGGTCATGGAAGAGTAGAACTATACCTCTACCCACTCTCTGGGCCACACCTGGCCTGTAACGGGATCACCTTACCTTTACATCACTTACTTAGGTCGCGCGTACCTTCTAATGTAGCAACTGTAACATTCCGCTAAGCAAACAATTATGAAGCAAGGTGCGCGTTATTTCCTAGTTAAAGTGTGTAACAAATCTGGGTCTTGTTACAAGCTAATCCCGATATCATGAAGAAAGCTGAACAGTTACACAATGTTGCACTACAGCACAGTACTATAACGTAGCATTGAAGCGCGTTCCCTTCAACATTATTGCCGAGAAAAGCAATTAGCATACATATTCTGATTGTGTGTCTCTGGCCTCAAGTATACAGCTTGCAACGCGCATGCGCCCTATTGTCATCTGTGGCCTGCCCGGCTGTGCTATATTTTTCCACATTATATCATAAACGGTACGATTTTCGCCAAATGTTACTGAAAGTAAAATATGTGTTTTGGTTTTCTCTACAATTCTTTCTGAAAATATTTGTCATTTTAAGAAGAAATGAGTGAGATATGATCAAAAATGTATATTGGTCTTCAGGCAAAGTGCACGTAATTTTGTCAGATTTTAATGAAACTTGAATTTTCTTTACAGATTTCCGAAAAAATTCTAAAATATCAAATTTAATAAAATTTCGTCAAGTAGGAGCCAAATTATTCCATGCGGACAGACGGACAGACATGACGAAGGTTATAGTCGCCTTTCTCAGTTCGGCTAATGCTGTAAATTAAAAAATTGAACGACTTTGTAATATTCTTTCAGAAAATAAAAAAAACAGTGAGATTAATAGGATATAATTTTGGGACTTACGGCACTTGTGCACTTATATATATTCTTAACTTGTCTTCAAATGGGCCGAAAATTAAAAATTTACAACGTGCGTGTCTGTGACTAACACCGCGATAGTTGTGCTGGACCCAGTGGTGGAAATGTTTTGCTGCAGAGCCATCTATACGCGGCAGAGAGATTTAAAACCTTAAGTGTGACTTCAGGATTCCGCCAAGCTGTAATTGAGATCTGTCCTCTTCTTGCACTGTAAACAGCGCACACTCGTACTTATTTGCCTGCCTTTCCTACAGTAAAATGGCATGACTCTCGAAAGTCTTACCGATAGATTGCCCGCAAAATTTGTTACAGAATTACCACTGTGCGCTGCGTAAAATACCAGAAGAGCTCAAATCTAAAAGCCAAAGTTTAAAAGAGGATGAAACATTAAATTTTCTTGCGAAAAATTCATTTTTTGGGGTACGATAAACGTCCATCATGGAAATACTGTTGGTTAACAAGTAAGGAAATATGATCACATATAGTTTGCATAAACATGTGTCGTCACACATATATGTACATAGTGCATTAAAATCACACGTTAATTATAATTCTAATGTATTTAATAGTAATTATTACAGTATAAGCCAAAAATGTACGTGTTTCTCGTCTCACTTTCCCATCACCAGGGAGCACCACAAGTTGTACAAACCGACCGTCCAGTAATCTTTTTTTTTTTTATTTAGAACGGCTGAAAAACAGCTCAAGGTGGTATATCCATGTATTTGATTTGATATGCACTGGAAATTATAAAAACCATTCGTAGTATTTGACATTCAGAGGACCGTGCAGCATCGTGAAATATTCTTATAATAAAACCAACGAGATGCACTAATATCTCAAATTTATTTTTGGATTAGGACTCTACATGTTTCGGACAGTTTCTCTGTCCTTTATCAGGAGTCTAGCACTGTACACACAGCAGTAGGTATATGTTATACAGGTTATGCTCACTGCTTGCTAGCAAGCAGTCAGCATAACCTGTATATATTGCTGTGTGTACAGTGCTAGACTCCTGATGATGGACAGAGAAACTGCCTGAAACTTGTAGATTCCCAATCCATATTAGTGCATCTGCTTGGTATTATTATAAGAACAATTTGTAGTGTTCGCTGGTAATGCACAAGTGAGACCTGAAGCAGGTGCATGTACGATCTGGTGATCGATATAATGCTATTGAAACACTGATCCAACTGTGTGTTTTTGTTATCTTGAACTGCTACAATTGAACTGTAAAACGGAAAGGAATGTATAAAAAGAAAATAGAAAGTAGTGTACGAGTTGTATAAGGTGTGACACACGATATCATTGTGTAAGGTGTGACACATGATATCATAGTACAAGGTGTGATACACGATATCTTTGTACAAGGTGTGACACACGATATCTTTGTATAAGGTGTGACACACGATATCTCTGTACAAGGTGTGACACAAGATATCTCTGTATAAGGTGTGACACAAGATATCTTTGTATAAGGTGTGACACACGATATCATTGTACAAGGTGTGACACACGATATCTTTGTACAAGGTGTGATCACGATCTCTTTGTACAAG
>Ga0123352_10018187_pt1 | contig 11205 bp, 8 predicted proteins | sample TergutLab28metaG_FD_89700 | JGI IMG/M metagenome (GOLD analysis project Ga0123352, IMG submission 89700) | Labiotermes labralis P1 segment gut microbial communities from Petit-Saut dam, French Guiana - Lab288 P1 | ecosystem: Host-associated > Arthropoda: Insects > Digestive system > Gut ... | reverse complement strand
TATGAACTCTCTCAGTGCCAGTTATGAACTCTCTCAGTGTCAGTTATGAACTCTCTCAGCGCCAGTTATGAACTCTCTCAGTGCCAGTTATGAACTCTCTCAGCGCCAGTTATGAACTCTCTCAGCGCCAGTTATGAACTCTCTCAGTGTCAGTTATGAACTCTCTCAGTGCCAGTTATGAACTCTCTCAGTGCCAGTTATGAACTCTCTGAGTGCCAGCTATGAACTCTCTCAGCGCCAGTTATGAACTCTCTCAGTGCCAGTTATGAACTCCCTCAGTGTCAGTAATGAACTCTCTCAGCGCCAATTATGAACTCTCTCAGTCCCAGTTATGAACTCTCTCAGTATGTAACTGTCTAGTACATCCTCTGCTTCAGTCCCAAATACTCTTATCAGCATCCTGTTCTCAAACATCTTTCATCTTCCATACGTGACTATTTACCAGTCGACACAGCGAAACATCCCAGAAGACTTTAATCTTAGCAACATTGATGTAGGAACTTCAACTGTCGCATCTTCCATCTCGTTTTCTGCCCTTACAGCGCGATACGAAGCCTCAGACTCACAAGACACAAATAAGCCTCCTGTTCTGACACCAGATCCCACTTCGTAAGCTACAGTATTACAGCATTATTAATTTTGCAAGGAAGCTGTACAGATGGGTGTCTGAGATTTAGCAGGACTCTGTCCATTGGCTAGTGACTTATCGTGGTTTTATCAGCTGCCTTTGAAGCAGGTCAGTAATGCCAACCTCCAACAATTCATAAGTAAAGAACGTTGTACTAACTGTGTGTATCATCAGCAGACGGAAATCTAAGCAGAACTTCTGTAGCAATACGAATCAGAGAGGTTTACTTCAGAGTTACAAACTGTACTTAGTACTGTTGGTGTCCGTGTGGAATTGCGGTTACTCCCGCACTCAGTACGAGTGAGTACTGAAACGCTACGCCAATACCTTCTGCTTTCCGAAATGCGGTTTCATGTTTCTTCGTAACAGATTTTTAAAAGTTTAAACTGTGCTGCGTTAGGCCTACTAATATCAAATGACAGGCGAAGAGATGTGCACATGCGTTGTTTATTAAACAACACTCGTGCAACAGCACAGGTTGATAGCGCGAGAATGAACAGGCCATCCTGTCAAGTTATCGCATACCACTGGACAGCCAGGGTTTGATCGCCACACCGTCCACATCGCCTCTGACCTCATAAGCTCTGTGTGTACCAGGGGCTGTCTTTCTGGTGGTAAAGCGGTCGGAGCATAAAGTTGAAACTCCACTCTGTCTAGCGCCTAGACAAAGAATACGTGGATGGCTCAGGCGGACAGCCGCCGGCTTCTCTTCGCAAAGGCCCGGTTTCTGCCTCAGACCAATTCATGCTGCATTTGTTACGGACGGAGCAGAACTAATGTCTCCTATCGGTATCATACCACCGACGTTCCACTCTTATTCTGTCATTATCGGCGGCGCTATAAAATCTCAGCGACTTAAAGTGTCGTTAAACAACATATTTCAAAATAACAATGTGTGGAGCTTCACCTCCGAAGCCGTGCATCTTTACGGCGCGGTGCTTAGGTGCAGGAACAAGATGGTTTATGGGAATATGAGTTATGAAGTGGGTAAATTCTGGCAGGAAGGGGTCTTGCGTAATTTGAACTGAAGGCAAAGGTCACCCTATAATATGCCATGAAGGCAAAGACAGGGGGTGAGGGGAAGTGTAACTATACTCGTTCACAGTCTCGACTATAGAAGGGGTAGGTAGTCAAAGTTACGCCCCAGCCGCTCTACTCCCAGGAAAGTGAGCCGGTACCCATTTTACAGGCGAGTAGGTGGGATCTCGGGGCCAGTCTGGACGGGTAAGAAAAACTTCGCTCCCACCGCGGTTCTAAACCCCGGGCCCCCGTAATTCGCTGTGAGTCGTAATATACACTACCGTATCCTGGCCACCCTAGTTCAAAGTACCTTCCTGGACTTTCTGGACTGACTCAGTAAAAAACGAATAACATGACTGAGGATAGCCGACTCCCGTACCAAGGATCGAACCGATAAACTCCGAATTACGAGGCACGACAGAATCGTAACCTGTCATTATGAGACGGGAATGACCTAAGAAACCCCTTTCACACTAGACTGCGTCCAGTGGAACAAACGAAATCTTGACCTCACGCCTGAGCGGGGAGTGCTGCTTGTAGAGGATAAATATTAATTAACTGGGAGGGCTTTGTATGACGGCGTTCGTAGCCAATTTAAATGTCCCTTCCTAGCATTTGCCTACAGACACTACTAACAGCCGCGAACACCTGTTATGGTAGCCGGTATTCGAGCAGATTTATGTCTGCGATGTCCCTGTGGCAACAATTCTGTGACGATGTTAATTTCTGCTGAGGATAATCCTTCTTATCGTTGACAGCAATGTGCCGTCCATCCTCCTAATTAATCTGCACTCAATTTACACGTAAATCTAATTTTAATACGCTACAATCTTTCCCAACTTTGTCACATTTTAGATGGATAATTATTTTAATATTCTAATTTTGTCTTGCATTCTAATGACGTGATACACGCACGTAGCTCAGTGAACTTCCACAACATTAACTTGTTCACTAGCCTTCTTAACCACTGCCTAACAAAGGAAGTATACCTACAGGCGTTTTTCATTCTGTGGCAGGACGCGGAAATGTAATTAAAAGTAGCAGAGAGGTAGGGTTGCAGATGAAAATATGGCCAGTTATTTTCATATTTAACGATGCTGTGACAGCTTCATTGCTTATATGACAGTACAAGGAAAGTCGGGTAATGGTTACGAATGAAACGTTGTGACTTACTGTAAGGTGGATTACCGTGGCATTTCAAGATGGCGTTGTAGTAAATAGTATTGATGGAATACAGGATGTCCCTTTATCGTGTCTCTGATAATGGTAGTTTATCGCATAGAGGGCCTGCATCCACCGGGACATCCCTTGACAGCTGCAGTGCTCAGGAAAACAATATAAGAGACAATTCGTCTTTATTCATCTGATGTTGCTAGAAGTGTGGTTACTGGTTTGCCTTACGAAATATGATAGAAGACGGTATGTTTCACTTTTATAACTCCATGGGGCAGAATAGTACTTGAGAAGATCATAGTTTCTCAGCTAACTATGAAAATCCGCGCATTTTATGCAACCCAAAGGTTCATTACCCTCTTCACAACAGCCTGTTACTTGTCTTTATCCTCAGGGAGACCATTTCAATCTGCACCCTCAAATCCTATTTCTTAAAAGCCCATTTTAATATTATCTTACCATCTACGCCTAGGTTTCCCAAGTGATATCTATCCCTCACGTTCGCCCAACAATTCCCTGTATGCATCTGTCCTATTTTTCATGTGTGTTACACATCGATAGAAAAAAAGGAAGTGGAACCTGGTGAGCCAGGTTTCATTTCCTAAGCTCCAACAAATGTGCTCGGGTTACAAGCGGTAGAATGTTTGTTTCTAAACACTTCTAGAAGTCACATAAATTACACTGTCAGCAAACAAGATGAATAGAAGAACGTGAGTGGGTAAAGCAGTCTCGCCGAAACATGCAGCGGCCGTCGTTATGACTGGCCGTTTACGACTGTTTATCCTCTCAACCCCGTAATGCTTAAGTTTCAAAGTTACATCGATTTTAACTCCGTTTTGCTTCTCGCAGTGACACAAAGTAGGATGCCCATAAACTCCATATACAACCGCAAAGTTTAAACTTCTGGCAAGTTTTATAAATTCGTTCCTGGAAGCGCATATATATGAACGTATAACACGGAGACCGTGCATGTTGGCCCGCCTAATTCTCAGAAGCTACTAAAAGGATTTCAATGATATTGGAGGTTTAAAGTAAAAGTTTTCGCATTTTATATTGGTTCTTATCGGTTCAACATGGGCACTACTTCACATAAAGCTCAAATCAATATTTATCAGTTTTTTTTCTTTCAAAAGCGGTACAAAATGTACACATTACGTAAATTACACGCATTTTATGCGACGTTTTAAAGGGCCATTTCTTTGTGTTTTATAGCTACGTTGTACATAAAACGACCATCATAACGCAGTCTTTAGGTTTGTGTTACTTCAACAAGATTCACTCAGTGTGCGCTGTACATACAGCCAGCAATTTGGTCATATTCAGGAGGGGGGGGTTTTTTTTTAACCAAAAAATAATTCGGAATATTCCCCAGTGTTCAAAACAGTGCTGCTCGCGCTATGAAAATATACTCCGTAATGCACTACATAGGCTTCAGGAAGGAGTTCTTTACATCTTAAATATCAGACGCTTTTACGATACGCCCACAACTATAATTTCATGTACGCGTAAAATTAAACTGTGTCTACCCGTCCAGATTTGCTCGAAACTTAACGTTGCTCAGCAGCATTGTGTACGGATCCCTGTTCCGAATTTTACCCCAGTCGGACAGTAAATGTGGGGAAAGGCGGGTATAAATTCGTTTAAACCCTTCCGTACGGCTTCCATTATCATAAAGGTACTGAAGTCGTAAACGTTATACGTAATTTTTGTGAATATGTAGATGCAACCACAGTTTTGATACCTAATACACGTACACCTTCCAGTCAGAACCGTGGAATATACAGAAACGCACGAAGTTTATTATTTCTTATAAGGGTTTAGTCTGAATTAGTGAAGATAAATGTAAAGGTAAAGGTAAATCAGCCCCGTTACAGGCTTGGAGTGGTCCAGAGTGTTCCAGAGTGTTCCAGGAGGTTAAGGTTCCCAGATTTCATGACAACGGTACAGGATGGTGGTAAGGTTGTCAGCCTTACGCACCGGCCGCCCTTACCTCCAGGAAATGCTGCTGGTACTCATTTCTGCTAGAGGCCCCAGGGCCATAGTGCGATCGTAAGGATATTATGTCAGTGAAAAATTCCAATGAACTAGCGACGATCCGATTTGTAGCACAGCACCGTAAACACTGTGCTACCGCGGTCCCCCGAAGATAAATATAGAAGCTGTATTTTTGTAGTTTAATAACTGCTCGAGATCGCTTCAGCAGAAAAAAATATATTCCGAATAAAGGTTGATCAACTTGATGACACTTGCTTTATTATCTACTGCTCAACATGTTTCGGATGTTAATACATCCATCTTCAGGAGCTGAAGATGGATGTATTAACATCCGAAACATGTTGAGCAGTAGATAATAAAGCAAGTGTCATCAAGTTGGTCAACCTTTATTCAAATATCAAGATGATGCACGGTCCAATACGCATAAAATATATTCCGATTTGTTTTTTAGTAATGTGAATACTCGTCCTGAAGATGACCAGAATGCTAGTCGAAACGGGAATAGAACATACTGAATAACTAATGTCCTAAGAGAACGTAAGTTCGGGTTCTGTTCTGATGCTCGTTTGATATACAGTATAAGTTTAGCCGTATTACGTAACAGCTCTCAAATTACGATTTTGTTCTGCTTTCTGGTAACGACAGACAAATGTAATTTGTGCTCATTAATTCACGACGACAATTTAAGCCATTCAAGCCAGAAGTTTCGGCATTCCTGAAAATTGTTATTACGGTAATTTCATCAGTTTCAACACGTTTCCATCACGCTTTGCTCCCCCCCCCCACCCCCCAATTCATAAACTACATTTTTCCTCATTACTCTGGTACCTAACTTTATCTTTCATGAGATTTTTCAATATTTCTTTAAACTCTATTCAGTTTTTGAGATCATCTCCAAGACTGTTCATTTGAAAGTGTCATCAAATAAACCCAGAATTAATTACATATTCGCAAAGTGTTAAAGCCGCAGCGTGTTCTCTGGGAACTTTAATTAAGTTTAGCGGTAATTAATTACGGATGCTTTAACTTCATTTAACTAAGTTCATGGCGTCCCACTTAACACTTCTTTGAGTCCCGAAGTTACAAAAATCCAGCTTCATGTAAAAATAATAACCCGAGCTCGGTTACGCTACGGAAACCATTGGGTGAGATCTGCGGACTGTTGGCCCTGACAAGTTTTATCCGCTTATTTTTGCCAACGATTCTAAACATGAATTTCACTGGACAATTTAAATTAAGATGTTAAGTTCTGCGGCAAAGAGAAATGGATACTTCTAACATTAAGTTCTGCGACACAGAGAATGGATACTTCTAACATTAAGTTCTGCGGCACAGAGAATGGATACTTCTAACATTACGTTCTGCGGCACAGAGAGTGTATACTTCTAACATTAAGTTCTGCGGCACAGAGAATGGATACTTCTAACACTACCGTAGTTTTTCATATCCTCTGCTTTCAGCAACTTTCGCTGCTGTAAAAGAAATGTCGATAGAATTACTCCAATGGATGCTATTTTGCGGCGATGACTCCATGCGGACTTTATCTTAATTATCCACATTTTGGAGATACCGTCTCCATCTTTAGGGGGAAGTGATTATCCAGCGATCCTTGTCGATAATTATGTGCAAGGTGTTACTGTCCAGAAACGGAATTTTATTACATAACGCCTAATAGATCGTATTAATATTTATCTTCTTCACCATCATCTCTACAGTATCACCATAACCCAGTCATCTCGTATTTGCATAACCCATCTTTAAACAGACAGAAGCAGTCATGTACAAGCAATGTTAACCCCATCGAATATAGATGTAACTTGCCAATAAGTGTTATCGTCCGTTACTTGGATTACTATCGGAAACAAGTTGAAACAAAAGAAGAATAATTACACACTTCTGGCAGACTGGTGTCTCACAAGGACAGAATATTTACATTTTAACCATTCTAATGTACAACGAAACAGGTCATTATTAAATATTCATCCACCCAAATGGAATAAACTAATGTGGATTTATATCCTGTTTCAAAGAAAGCACGGTTCGGCTCCTAGAAATGTAGGCCACTTCTCCCTTTAACAAACGAAATGTAAGTGGCAATTACAACCAAAGAAGGAAATCAAGCGTACCTAGCAGTGTCATTATGTTATTGAAATAAGATGTAAAATTCGAACATGAAATGAGGGGAAAATGTTGTTACTAATTAACTTAATACCGAACAAAGATTCATTCAATCAAAGAAAAACCAAATTCAGACAGAATTTATTTTCAGTATATTTTGTCAAACACCTCCACATATTTTGGGCGTATCTATAGCCCATCATCAGGAGGTACAGATATAACAATTGGTACCTCCTGATGATGGGCTATAGATAGGCCCGATACATGTAGAGGTGTTTGACGAAATATACCGAAAATAAATTGTGCATCAAGTTGGTTTATCTTTGAATGAATATATCGAGATGAACGGCCAACAAAACATAAAATTTAGCGACAAAGATGTTGGTATTATATGTATATATGCCAGATGTCTATAATGAGGCACTTGGTGATGCCACCTACTAACCTGTGTCAGGTTAGGGCCCTACTGTGTACAGCGATGCAGAATATTTGTGGGGAACCTGTAAAACGGCCGTGAAGACCAGAAGGACAGGGATGGTTACATTAATATGGGGTTGGTTTTGGTTCGTCGTGATTGGCGGTGCTTTAAATACAGAGTTGGTCACAGTTCGGTACTTACGTACTGTGGTAGGGCATAACCGGACTAGAACCTGCTGAATGTAAACCCCATAACAAGAGAAAGGTTCTTAACTCTGAAGTTACACTGTGTTGGATAAGTATGTTAATGGTCTGTTTAATAAGAAGCAAATTTAGTCGATAAAGGTCTAACAGCATAAAAAATATACGTATTTTAAACAGTATATGTAATTTTATGTAGAATATTTCTCTTGCGAGTAAAAAATCTTTGTATCAGTTCAGCCGTTTTAGTGCCCTTATTTCTAACGGCACAAAACCACGGTAATATTCACCACTAGGTCACTGCAGTAAAGTAACACATTAAAACCTCCATCATATCGGTGGGTCGGGATAGCAGCACAGCGACTAGTTACGTGCTGGACGGTCTGGGGATCGAATCCCGGTGGTAGGAAATTTTCCGCACCAGCCCAGACCGTTGTTGGGTCCCACCCAGCCTCCTGAACAACGGGTGCCGGGTCTCTTTCCCGGAAGCGGCCGGGGCGTGGTGTTGGTCACCCACCAACATCTCGCTCCGAGGTTAAAGGAAGAGTACAGCTGTACCTCTACTCTGCCCCTCGGCCTTCATGGCCTCTTCGAGGGGAAATTTTACTTTTACTTCAAAGCGAAGTGCTGCCAGGTTGGAACAATAAGGACAACGTGGTGGATACTTCGGTCTTGTACAAGTAATTACATACAGTTATTTGTTTCTGCCCACCAACTGTAGATGGAGCGTGGACATCAGGTTTATATTCCCGAAACACGATTTGAATTTCCAGGACGGCTTAGACAATTATACTACAGAACAGAGAAAATGGATGCTTTCATGACTGCTTAAACTGTAGCAGAGTTGACTACTGGAAGGCGTCGCATACACGCATCTAAATCCATGCAGCACCTTCCTAATTTAGAAGCTGACAGTTCCTTAGCCACTCACGAAATTCCCCGCATTTTATAGCATTCGAATTTTCCTTACAGTGTTCACATTTCCCTCCATCGTTCCCTATACCAGGACACATGAATCCAGTCCACACCGTCCTGTCCTATCTGCTTAAGAACGTGTGTGCCCAGTTTTTCCCAGCGGTCTCTTTTCGTCCGGTTATCAGACCAGGTCCCTCTGTACTTTTTTCTTCTCTTCAGTGCGTGCCGTTGGCATACACATGTAAAACTAAATATGGATGGTAATTTCACGGCCAGGACTGGACACGGAGACCAGACGTACAGACAAAGTGCTCGGGTCGTTAATGTCCACCATGATGCCACATGCCGTGAACAAACTGCGTGCGTCACACTTTTTTTGGCTTCGAACTCAAGAAGGGCCGACAGGTACTGACCGCTGGAAACTAGACATAGCCGTTTCAGACCCCAAATAATGGAAGGCCACAAACTCATTAGGGAATGGTAACTTGGAGATATGTTTTGCGCTACTAGACTTTATTTTCTATTCGACTCCCGGCAGGAACGAGGGGTTCTTCTCTTCTCAAAAGTTTCCGGACTGGTTCTTGGACCTACCTAGATTCTTATTCAAAGGGAGGTTTTCGCTGGAGGTAAGGAGGCTGGGTCGCGAAGCTGTACCTCTTTCCCATATACCAGCGAGGCAACCTCAGTGAGAATTGTGCCTCACTATATTAAGTTTTTAGAATTATGAAGTCGTACTAAATACCAAACAAATTATAAAAGGCCTCGGTAAAGACCGTACAAGTCTCTCTTGAAATAGCGTATATTAACCCTTTAAAGACGAAGCGCAGACTGCTTTATTTAAAGACCCAGTTCGTACTGCACAGTAAACACTTTTCATCACGTTTATATAAAAAAACAATCATTTTGTGGTGTACAGGGGTGCTGATGAGTCCTTAGCCCGACCAGAAAGGAAACAAGTGACCACACTCGGGATTTATTTAACATACTCCCCACGAAGCTCAATACACTTCTTAGCCCGTTGCTCTAACTTTTGGAAGCCACTCAAAAAAATTCAGAAGTTTTTCCGTCCAACCAGGCCTCCGCGGCATCAGTGACTAATGGCTAAGGACTTATCAGCACCCCGGTAAGTGGCAAAAGTCGGTGTTTGTTCTCAGATAAATACAAAACACATAAATACACAGTGTGGGCAGAAAGAAAAACTATTGAATGTTCAACCTGTTGGTGCATCACGTAACCACTAGGCTTCAGAAGGTTAAGAAAGACCACAAAATGGCATTGTATTGTGTATACACCATAACATTACATAAGAATAGTTCCTTTTCTCTTCTCTACGCCTACATATAACTGAAAAATGACGACATTCAATGCGCTAGATTTCGGTCTATGTTCCGTTTTGACATAATGTAGTTTACCTTAATGGTTTTACCCACGTCACAATCGACAGGCCGTGAAACACCATCGGACACACGAGGTTGTTCGGCGTTATTTTTTCTTGTTTTCTGAGTAAATGTGGAAGATTGTGTTACATTATTGGTAAACTTATCTTTACATGTAATATTGTACTCGTTTTCGTCTACGGGTACAAAAGAATCTAGAGATATAACCAGAATTTTGTCAGTTCCGGGAGTCCCTTTACAAAATCCATGTTGTGGAGAGATGATAATCACCCATTTGGTTTGGTCGTAAAAGCTTGATCATAAGGAAGGTGACAGTTACTGGTTCAAGCCGTGATGATTGATTAAGGAGCTTCATGGGGCACACTTATTCTTGAGAAGATTATTGTCCCTCGGCCGGTCAACGAATTCTCCTCGTTTTTATGACAGCAAAAAGGCCCAACATAACTCCATATCCTGAATCACACTAATCAACCCTAGTTACCCAAGAGCCATCTTAACAGCAACGCATCCATGCTTAGATCTTCGAATACGACGATTCGCTTCAGGTTTTTCACTAAAATTCTGCCTGCATTTCTCGTCTTTTCCACATCAATGCCACACATTACGAAGCTCCACATTAAGGAATTTTCTCCTTCGTCTGTCTTAGGTCCAAGTAATTCCCTCAGTAACCTATTCTTAAACAACCCCAATCTTGTTGTTCCCTGGAACTGAGAGGTCAAGTTTCACATCCGTACAAATGAGAGTAAAACTACGCATTGTCGGTTTGTACGTTTTAATCTCTGTGCTTCTAGGCGGCCTGTGGGACGGTGAAACACTCTCGGTTTATTTCAATTTAAAAAGGAGTACTGTTAGCACTTTTAATGCTTCATTTTCAGATTTTAACGATGTCTTTCAAAATAATTTTAAAGCTTCAGCATAATCACAAATGCAGCAACTTTTATACGTTGAAAAAATTAAAGACGCTGTAAAACATAAACTTTATACGAAAGAATAAAACTCGCATTATTGAAGTAAATTATTGTTTATATGTTGACAATTTTCTCTTTTTATTTCTATGGTGATACCTGATTATGGGCCCTGTGGTAGGAATATGTTTTATGGTGATACCTGTGTATGGGCCCTGTGACCGAAACATGTTTTATGGTAATACCTGATTACGGGCCCTGTGGCCGGAACATGTTTTATGGTAATACCTGATTATGGGCCCTGTGGCCGGAACATGTTTTATGGTGATACCTGATTATGGGCACTGTGACCGGAACATGTTTTATGGTGATACCTGATTATGGGCCCTGTGGCCGGAACATGTTTTATGGTGATACCTGATTATGGGCCCTGTGG
>Ga0123352_10018185_pt1 | contig 11205 bp, 5 predicted proteins | sample TergutLab28metaG_FD_89700 | JGI IMG/M metagenome (GOLD analysis project Ga0123352, IMG submission 89700) | Labiotermes labralis P1 segment gut microbial communities from Petit-Saut dam, French Guiana - Lab288 P1 | ecosystem: Host-associated > Arthropoda: Insects > Digestive system > Gut ... | reverse complement strand
CAGGATAGAGACAGGTGGCGGACGCTTGTGAGTGCGGTAATGAACCTTCGGGTTCCGTGAAATACGGGGAATTTCTTGACTAGCTGCAAGCCAGTTAGCTGCTCAAGAAGGTCTCTGCACCTTGGAGTAAGTAAGAATACAGTATGACACAGATAGAATTTAGGCTTCAAATACTTAATACATTGTTTACTAAGCTTTGCTCAGTACATATTGTTTGACAGGAGTGGGATATGCTGTCTTAATTTCAATGTTCCTTCTTGAGTGAAGGAATGATATATCATGGCTCATCCCAGAGGTAATTTCGTCCTTCATATCTGAATTGTGGGCCCAAGTGTTGACATTGACTCAACAGTTGGCATACCACCCCCAAGACATTTGACATTCTGTGGACCGTGCATCATGATATATTTACATAATAAGGACCTACAAGATGCACTTTTCTCTTAATTTATTTCACTTATCATTCTCTACATATTTCGAATAGATTAACTATTCATCATCAGGAGGTAGTTTACTGTACGTGCAGTATATGGTATTTATCATGAATCTACGTTGACCAGCCGCTAGCACAGAGTGGATCGTGCTAGCGGCTAGTCAACCGCAGGTGCATGATAAATACCACATGCTGCATATACAGTAAACTACTTCCTGATGATAAACAGTTAATCTATTCAAAACATGTAGAGGATGATTGTTGAAATAAATTAAGAGAGAGTGAGAGAAAAAAGTGCGTTTTGTTCATCCTTATTACGCAAACACCCACAAGACATTAAGATAAAATAAATAATTGAAGGTAATGTTGAAAACACTTGCAAGGAAAATGTGCTTGTGTGTATTCTGATGCCACAGAATGAGGGTTCACAGAGGGTTTGAATGAAAGCAGTTGACTGTTCACACTGTGTGTATTCCCATCCAGCGCCACTGCTGTCCTGTGCCATCAAGTGCTTCTTGTGGAAGTCATCACTGGACAACTGGGAGGGAGTGTAGAGAAGTGTGGAGGAGTGAGAAGGCTGTAAACTTGGACACATTTGAGGTTTTCAGAGAAGTGTCAATAAAGACTGTAAGTCTTCAGGGATGTGAAGCTGTGTTCATTTGCGATTTGTTACCAACGCTTCAGAGCAGTCTTCTGCCTGGAAGAATTCTCTAATTTGCCTTTGACTACCTTGAAGATGGAGACAGCAAACTGCAGTGAAACGTTTGTGACATGGTAACCAATCATAAACACTGCATCATATCCCAGAACACTGCAACCTGAAGTTTGAAGTAATGTTGAGTGGGGTTATGTGGGATTTCTTCTGTGGTTTCAGATGAGATAAAGTAAGGTATCAAGAGAAACAGGCAATTTCTAGTACATATAATATTGTCTCTCTGATTAAATCAAGAAGGATGAACTGAACCACGCATGTAATGTGAATATGACATTCTCTTATGAAACAGGCTGGAAAAATATGTCTGGCATGACCTAGGTGTAGAAGGATATAAAATCACAACAAAAATTCTTGAGAAATATGGTTTACGAATATGGACTGCATTTGAACTCACCATAATGGCATGTTGTTGCGAACGCTGCTCCGAACCTGTGGATTACATGAAGGGCATTGATTGTCTCGAGCAGCCAGAGTTATCAGGTCCTGAAGGATGTACTGCATGTTGCAGACTACCGCAGCAGCAAGCTGTACAAAGATGATCCGGACGGCGTCCTTTCCATCCTGGAGAAACAGAATGTAACTTTCAATTACCACTACTATTGCATCACGGAGCAGGTATGCACTTTCACATGAGTTCGAGTGTGAACTAGGAAAGAGATTTCTTCTCATAGCTACACTGAGGACCTCCACCACATTCATAGTCCTTTTCAGTCATATAATCTTTTATTCATATGAGTGTTTGTTACAATGAACGTATGACATCCTTTGATAGCAAGTGCTTTAGGTTTATTCAATAAGTCTGCACAATCAGGGTAAAGATTCTAAAATGTGTCATGTCATTCCATTACTTTCCAGCATTTGAAAGAATCAGGTATTGCAGATGAGTGGCACATTTTGTCGGTCAACAGTTATGAAGGCACTGAATTCATATCTAGTACTGAACACAAATTATATCCATTCTATGGTGTCCACTTCCACCCTGAGAAAAATGCATTTGAATGGAAGATAGAATCTATCCCACATTCAGCCAGTGCCATCTTGGTTGAACAGTTCTACGGAAACTTCTTCGTCAATGAAGGTATGTTTACTGGCAGACATGTTGGTTCTGTGTGAGGGAAAGTAAGTTAAATGTTTTATGAAACAAGCAAGAAGGGTGGGAAATAAAGGATGCCAGTGGGTTAAATTATTTTAGTATATGTGATTTGTAGTATAGTACAATTATGCATATGTGGCAGGTTATCAAGGGATCATCTGTGTGTGAATTTGTTGAACCCACTGAAGCCTGATGCATAAAAAACAGACAAAAACCCAGTTGGTGCCTAACACACCACAGATCTGATAGTTAAGATTAGTGTTTACTGTAAGGATTGCATAATTCATGAAACAGTAATTTTTTTGCCAGAGATTCCCATATTACAAGACAGTTGAATTACAAACACACATTCTGTCAAAATGTTGTGTCCATAAAAAAAATTCTTTCCCCCTTATATTTTCATAAAAACATAACATGCTTAAGTGTTGGCTTATTGGGGAACTGTCAAGCTCTTTCTGTATGCCGTGAAACTGTGTATCCGTGTGCTACGACAAATGGCTGTTGCATGTGCGATATGAAATGTGTAAACATGGGTGGTGTACTGAGCGTTTGTTAAAGCTTGTGGTACTTGTACCATAGTTCATTACTGCTGTGTTACTTTTATTTTATCAGGAAGCCAGGGTATCACAGTGACTGCAGTAATGAGTTGACTTTGATGTATGAATGAATGATGTTGTGGACTACATGAATGGGTTTACATTGGTGGCAGACCCCAGAGATTTTTCTGCACTGCAGCCAATCCAGTTTTGGGACCAACTCGTCCTGCTATTTAATGTGTTTTGGGACCAACTCGTCCTGCTATTTAATATATACCAGGAGTAAAGTAGCTTAGGACACCAGTCAGCTCATTTTTATGGCATTGTATGCAGAGGGACAGCGCCAGTTACCACCTGCCACAAGGTCTGGCATAAATTCTTGCCCAGTGACACAGAATCCCATTCCAGAAGACCCAATCTTCAGCGAGACTTGTGTGAGAATCTAAAATCCAACAATTTCTTGTACAATATAATCTTTTAACAGTGGTTTAACATGTGAAACATTACTAATGTGAACCAGGACTTTTTCAATTATCAAACACAGTCACTCACAACATTTTGAAACCAGATTGCTTTTGAAACATTGTGTGTTCCTGTTCATTGGTAATGGAGAAAGTCCTGGTATGTATTAGTGAAGTTTCTTATTAACAGTTCAATGGTCCATATGCTAATTTAAATATAATATTGATCCGTTAATTTCAGCTCGGAAGAACAACAATTCTTTCCCAGGTATGAAAGAAGAACGTGCAGCTCTGATCTACAACTACCCTGTTAAATACACCGGAGATAAGATCGATTTTGAACAGACATACTTATTTGTAATTGAGGAGCAAGTGGTTCCAACCACAACCACAACCACCACAACCACAACCACAACCACGACGACGACCACCGCTACCACTGTAGCTACATCCACAACCACCATGGCACCTAAAACTACAAATGAAAATGTTACTGTACCTAGCGCTGCATCTGCAAGTATTACAGATACAAAGTCCAACAGCAAACACAGTGCTGCACCTGTTCAGACCTCCGCACCATTTTTCAGTCTTTGTATTTCCGCATTCTTTGTGTGGTTACTGAAGCAGTAGTAGGAACAGGATTATGTTTTAAAACAGTGAATTCCAAACAGTAGAACCTGGGTCTTATGGTTTCAGATGTTAATACATCCATCTTCAGGAGCTTGCGACTACTTGGTGCGTTGTTGTGTAGGCTGTATTGTGCTGACTTGAGGCGTGTTGGTGTTGTGTAGCGGGAGTGACTGTTGGTGATGTGGTATCCGAGTGTAGGCTGAACCAGTAGTGGTTCAGCCTACACTCGGATAGTAAATTGACATAATAAAGCAAGTGTCATCAAGTTGGTCTACCTTTATTCAAAAAAAGTAGAACCTGGGGTTTAACAATTGGTTCAAGGAGCTATTTACGAAAGAAGATGCATGAAAAGTCGATTATACATCTGCAAAAATTGTTTCGTAAGGAATGATCTAAAGTCGTATTCTGTGTGTCCATAGACACTGTCTAGAATCACACTTTGTGTTCACTGAATTTAAGGCACTTTAAACAAAACTCTTCACAAAACACAGAATTCTCGAAAAATGCATTCTGTGCATAAGGTTCAGAGTTATTACCAGAATACAGAGAATTTACAATTAAACTAAAAGTTTTGTAGAGGAACAGAATACTGGAAGAGAGTTTCTGTGTAGGTCTCTCGAGTTGCTGCCATTGTTCAGCATAGTTCTGACGAGTTGCTGGAAAGTGTTCAGAATTCCAAACATGTGTGCTAAGAAGACGTAACAGTTTGTTGCTTTGTCATGTGACATCAGCATTTTAGTTACGGTATGGGGTTTCAAGAGCTATGTCTGAATTAAAACAACTTTTGGAGACACTGTTTTAAAACATTTACTGTAATTTAAAAAGCTTGTGTGTTGATGTTTCAAAGTGACATCATTTAATATTTTGTTCAAAGGTTACCGTTTCTGTGTTGTGCCCATTGGTCCATACAGGACACCTGTATCCAACATTATAAGAACACACGTCTAAAATGTGTTGTGCAGCTTTACTGAGAATTTAAAAAAAAAAATCAGCTCTTCAGCAGTTCTTTTTGTTTCCCGACAGCCTTCAAAACAACCTGAAGACTGATTTTACTTAAATTTGAGCCTTTTAAAGACTAATATTACTCATATGGTAGAGACAGTCAATTGTTCTTTGGTTGTATACATCACTTTTGGGAGTTCATTCCTGAAAAGTTTAAAATAATTCTGTGCATGCGTGCGTGCGCATGAACGCATGCATGTGTGTTTGTGTGGGTGCGTGTGTGGTCATCTGGCTATTGTTTGTGCCTAGAGCAATGTGAAATATCAGGAAGTTAGTACCATTATATGTTCAGGGCAACCATAAAGGGTTGTGGTAAGGTTTTCTGGACTTTGATCCTGTGGGTGAAAGGGTGCCAAGACATCCAGTTGGGTGGGTCTGATACAGGGTCACAATTTAGAATCAACTTACAGTTACGCAGACACTCATATGTAAAGGAAACCTAACAAACAAGAATAAGACTCCAACTCTTTAACAGAACTGCAACAGAACAGAACAAAACCAAACAAGCTAAGCAAAATAGCACACAGACAAACTTAAAGCAGTATATGATCTGAAAAAAACTGGGAAAAAGCATCCTATCACCCATGCAGAACAAAACTTCCACTACACCTCTTATTTCCACTTTCCGCCGTTACTCTACCATATATGTGAGTGGTTGGTTGATTGAGCTACATTACTGCAATAAATAAGCTGACAGAAAGTAGTATCTGATAGTTGTCAGATAATGGCCCCCTGTTAAGAGCTAATCAACTCAGTGGGCAATCTAAGTCATGAAGCTACCTGTCTATGTGCACATTTGATCAAGTTTTGTCTGTGAGAGGTAACCAAAACGATACCAACAAGAGTTATGATTGTAAGTGGAGGTGTCTGGTGTAGGATGTACAGTGATTGTGATGGGCTTCCTCAGTCACACACAGCTCAGCAGGTGCCTCTCCATTCTCATACCTGCAAGCAGAATTTGAAACATTTTGTTTCTTCTGGAATATTGGACACTGGACAAAGTGTAAATTGAGTAATGCCAAGTGTGATGTACAGTCATGAATGTGTGTGTGTGTGTGTGTGTGTGTGAGAATGTATATGTGCATGTGCATGCACGCACGCACACCAACTGCTGTCAAGTAACAATTTTCAGTGGTGACATTCAGTTTGAAATATAATTTTATTCTGAAGAGCCATTTTCATTTGGATATTCCAAAACATAAAAATCCCTTTCATTGCACTTGTGGCAAAATATCTGGATACTGCAGGATATGCGGGTCAGAAATCTCATGAATGTAACTTATAGATGTTCAAATATGGTGATTTGACGTTGTTATCAATAAACATACAATAATTGCAGATCAGAATTGTGGCTATATTATTCTATTATAAACTGTCATATCTTATCACAGCCCGTATGAAATGTGGGTGTAATTCAAACACACCATATATTTTGTGATTGCACCGTCACATGTTAATATTTCAACTTCCACACCCTTTTTAGACCCTCAAAACAAAGTAATGAGGGTTGTTTGGTGTCATAATCCGAAGATCTAGGTGTTTGAATCTATTTTCTACACAAATATGCAGATCACTGCCTATGATTCCAAATATCTGCATTTGTTATTACACAGGCTTAAAAAGAGGAAAAGAACTGAAGGTAATGAGCTTCTAGACTATGTCTGTCATCTTATGTTTATTGGACCGTGCATCATTGTAATAGTTAAAGAATAAAAGACCAACTTGATGTCACTCGCTATTTTATTTCACTTCTTATGTGCTCAACATGTTTCAGACATTAATATATCCATCATCAGGAGCTTGCGACCATGCTGTTGAATTTACCACATCTGTTGTTTTGTTCTCGGTCCGTCGTGTGTTGGAGATTTTGGTGCGGCTGGGTTTGAGTGGTGTCCGTGTTGCAGGCTGAAGCACAACTGTTGTGCTTCAGCCTGCAACACGGACACCACTCAACGCCAGCCGCACCAAATCTCCAACACACGATGAACTGAGAACAAAATGACCAATGTGGTATTTCAACAGCACGGTCGCAAGCTCCTGATGATGGATATATTAATGTCCGAAACATGTTGAGCACATAAGAAGTGAAATAAAATAGCGAGTGACATCAAGTTGGTCTTTTATTCTTCAACTATGTCTGTCATCTTTGTGAAAGTATCTGTGTATCATGAAGTACTTAATTGATATTTGTGGGATCTGAAACCCATATGGAAGAGTATCAAGTGGACTGAGGTCTAACTGTAACTGTACTGCAAGAAGGTTACAAAAGTGTGCCTATCATAAGATATGTGTCTGAAATTTTACTAAAGTTTATCTGATGATTATGAAACACAGGCATGTACTTTGTAATAGAATGAAAATGTAAGTTAATATTCTGTTTGTTTTATTGAAACTGTAGATTTTTTTTTGTCATCACAGTTCATTTACAGTGACTCCATTTTGCAATACAAATTTTAGTCTTCCAGAAAATACCTCAGCTCTACGAATGACGCACGTTGCCTGACACTTTCCGAGTTCATCAGTACATTTTCAACCAACTACAAGTGATGATCTTGTATATTGTAACAATTTGTAAGAAGGTTTGGACTTGGTATTGGCATACAGATTGACATAGGCCCACAACATGTACTCCCACATTACATGCTGTGTTGTAATGTTCGCCAGACCACCACGGGCTAATTGAGTCAAGTCATGTGTGTTCAATATGTAGCACTCAGAGGGTTTAGTAATGCATACAAAATTGAATTTGAAAACCTGGTGTTTGTGTACTTGTGAGGGTGGCCAGTCATGTCATGTCAGCTTGCTTTAACGTAAATTGTGACAGTGCACTTGTTAGCTGTGACAGGTCTGCGAGGCAAAGGAAGACATAAATTTCCAGGATTCCTTTAAATGTGACGAGTAACAAACTATTAACTGCAATACGGTGAGCAAAAATGTGTGGGCCCCCCTACTTGCAGCATATTACAGTGGCAGCGAACGATGCTCTGCCGGCCATCATGCGAAACTGCCCGTGTAAAGTTCTGACGTGAGTCATCCAGCAAAAATATGTCCCTGTAGTTAGCATTGCTACCAACATGATACATTTGTTGGGCTGACAGTAAAAAGGATGCATTGTACAATATTCAGGTTTATTTAATTTATTTTGTTTAACTTCTTTAGTTTATTGGGCTGTTTGTTTAATTATATAGTTACTTACTCATTCCATTTTGTAATTAAACTTTTTAATTTAAGTATTTTTAATTGTTCAGTATAATCCATTAATTTTATTTACCTAACCAAGTTAAATAATTTGTATACTTGATTTTTAAAACGTGTTTATTGAATTTATTTACTTATTTATTTCAAAACAGACCCACCACCATGGGGCTGGATTTAGTTTATGTGAGGTTGGGTTAGTTTAGCTTAGGTTAGGTTAGGTTAGGTTAGGTAAGGGTAGGTTATGTCACATTACATTATATTACATTATGTTTGTATTTTGTTTCTTGAATTTACACCATTTAACTTAACTACTATATTAATGCAATTTTTTATTATTTTTACTTATCCAATTTATTTTTCGTGGAATATATTTAATGAATTTATTTATTTATTTTCTTTATTTCTTCCATATGCTCACTTTAATTTTTATCTAAATTAATATATCTAATTTAACTGGAATCTTTAGTTAATTTATTAACCATGCTTGTTTAATTTGCTTGTATAGGTCAATATGTACATTTAGTTTGCTAATTTAAGTAATGAAATTCAGTAATTAACCACTTCAATATGTCAACCTTAATTTATTTAGCTTGTTAATTGGATTTAATTTATTGATCGTTATTATATTTACCGATCTGTTTCATTAATATACTCCATTAATTTCTTCCATTCATTTAATTAATCAATTGACGTGCTCAGTTTGTTTTATTTGGTTAGTATCGTAACTTAGTCCTTTATTTAGTTTATTTCTTCTTTATTTAATTAACAATTCATTTCCCTAATTCGTTAATATATTTAATCAATTTAAATGAATAATCTTTTCCCTTATTTACTGAAAGGAATTTACTTAAATCATTTGTGTAATAATGTTTCGTCAGTTTCTGAAGTTTTAATTAATTAAATGAAATATATTAACTAATTTATATACTATAATTTGTTTACTGTTTTTGTTCGTTTATTCCACAACGGACGTGCCACAGCTGGGCCGTGTTAGGTTGGGTTGGGTTAGGTTAGGTTAGGTTTAGGTTAGGTTAGTAACTCATGTTTCTTATTTAGTAGGTTGGCTTAGGTGGGTTGTATTATTTATTTAAATTAACACATTCTCTCTGTTATTCCAGCTGTTACATTTATAACTTATGTATGTACAATTTAATATTCACTTCTAATTATTTTATTAGTTTTTTATTCTCTGTTTGTAGTTTAATTTGACTGTATGGTGAGCTGTCTAGTGACCACACACATGATAGTGGCAAAGACGAAACACACTTCCACAGATAATCTGGTAATGTGACAAAGAATATACTCGCATATTCTGGCACGTGAGCAAGCGCTCTTAATGTGTGGAGGTGAAGATACTTATTGTGGTCGTAAAACCGTATAGTCTGGAAGCGTGTCTTCTGCGCTGCAGATGGTGGCAGCATGTTACCCCCATAATGCAGCGAAGTGCCTGCCAAACCATAACATGCCACTCTGGTACTGGAGTTGCGTCAGGAGTCTTCAGTAATTTCATTTGATGAACGTATTACAGCCCTTTACGTACTCAGAACATACATTTTTTATATATTACTCATTCCGTGCGTCCTTGCAAGCATTTCTTTCCCCAGCAATAAGTCCATTCACACTTTTTTTTTTGCAAACTACGTAAGTTTCAGGAACTCCTCCTTGTTTTCGCGGAAATCCCTGAGTATGGCCCCTCGAAGTCGAAACATGTAGTTAAACATTTATGCAGTTTGTGATTCTATTACTCGCATTTGTTGTTGAATGTGATTAATTGTTGGAATCTCATTCCCACTGAGAACATTACGAAGGTACAGCTGTCCCTGTCAAGGCCATGAAGTCAAACGGGGGGAGTAGAAGTATAGCTCCACTCACTCTTAACCTGGGCACTGGATGAGTGCAAGCGGTCAGTATCACGCCCCGTCCACTTTACCCCTGGGATAGGGCCCTCAGAGCCGGTGTGGAAGTTTTAGAGAACAGAAGAATATGTGTCCCTGCCGGGATTTGAACCCCGGCCCGTTTATCGCGTTGCCCCGTCGCTGTGCCTACTGGGCCATCGCGGCTTTCAAGAATATTAACAGCCGATCCTAAACCAAGACTGATCACCCCTGAAAGTTACGGTGGATCAGTTTGGCATTCCTTTGCGCATCTGGTAGTTCTGGGGTTCAGGTTTGATCCCCCAAAATATTTTATCCTGACCTTTCTTTGTGGTTTTTCTCATTCTCTCCACGTCGGTGCCCCTCAGAACACCATCGCTTCCGTCCACATCTTTCCATTTCATTAATAATCCAGTGACTCTCCAACCCCATAGCATCAGCTAAGCGCAACAACGCTAAATAATTCGCTAAACAACAAGTAGGCTTTCAAACTATTTACTCGGGATCAAATTTAATGTTTGGTACGTATGGCGGAGAATAAAAGTACACGCAGAATTTTGGTGGGAAAACCGAACGAGACCGGGTGGAAGAGCTCAGCGTGGATGGAAGGATAACATGAAGACGGATTTTACAGAAACAGGATGGCGTTGTGTGGATCGGATTCATCTGGCTCTAGACAGGGACAAGTGGCGGATTTTTATTAAAAACTGCTATGAAGCTTCGGGTTCCAAAAAAAAATTTGAAGAATTTATTGACTAGCGGAGGAGATGTTAGCTTATGGAAGAGGACTTACGCTCCACGTTATTGGTTACTAAGGACTAATTTTTAAATTCCTCGCACATTTACTGATGTCTGTCGACGTAACGTTGCAGAAACAAAATTCTGTATGTATTTCTTTTGTCTCCCTGCACATTGTGACTTTTAAAAAAAATAATACAGTGCAACGAAATTGTTCATACACTTGGGCACGCTAATCAGTAATGATAATAGCGTGGAAAAATAAATACAAAGACGTATTTTGGCCGGCAATAGAACTTATTTAGCCGCTATAAGTCTCTTCAGGAATCGACTTTTATCCAGAGCTACTAAAATTATAGTATATAAGACACTAATAAGACCGGTAGTGTCGTGTGGAGCGGAAGTATGGACGTTGACGAAGAAAGAAGAACAAGCTCTGATAATTTTTGAAAGGAAAATATTTAGAAGAATATATGGTCCTAAATATGAAAACGGGGAATGGAAAAGTCGGACGAATCGAGAACT
>Ga0123352_10018184_pt1 | contig 11205 bp, 7 predicted proteins | sample TergutLab28metaG_FD_89700 | JGI IMG/M metagenome (GOLD analysis project Ga0123352, IMG submission 89700) | Labiotermes labralis P1 segment gut microbial communities from Petit-Saut dam, French Guiana - Lab288 P1 | ecosystem: Host-associated > Arthropoda: Insects > Digestive system > Gut ... | reverse complement strand
TTACAAGCAGACAGACCGCTCTTGAACCTTATTTTAGAACGATAAGCCTGCAAAATGTTATGGGAATGAACATTAAAAGCGTTTAAAACGTCCGGTCACCAGGGGGTATTTAATTAAAAGACCCGCCCGATGGCAATGTGTTAAAAGAACCAAACCTTGTAGACTTGTCTTTATAAAACTGAGGACTGACCTTGTTGTCAACATACATCTTTCTATGAGAAACTAGTATACCATACCACTAAATAATGTAGCACATGTATGTAATATGAGCAAGGACACAATTAGTGCATGAAAAGCCTTATGTTTGAAGCCAAAAGCATTTGCCCATCACAGCAGCAGGGATTTCTCAACCACCTTCAAAACATTCTAATACATCAAGCAGCGATAAATCACTATTGCTAAAAATTAAAATGTATTTAACAGACAGCATCCACTACAACCTGAATAACATTTTAAGTATTTAAGTGATGACAAATGTCATGCCTTTGATAATGTATTCTTATGATTAATTGAATTATTAACATAACCTATATAACTAACTTTGTAAAATATTGTGTTAAATGCATCCCTTTAATTCTAAGTATGATAGTATGATACTTACACACATATAAGATGACCTACCAAAGATAATGATCCCATATCACAATCTTTAATTTTCAGGAAAATACTACATTCTATTAGCCAGTGTTTAAGTCACTTAGTGTATGTATGCTTCATTGGAAATTAAATAATCAGAAGAGTTAAAATATTACAGTCTTATTTAGTAAAATATTATGAACATATAACTGAATTAACTAGTAACTAGAATCACCTTCTTCACTAGAAGAAGAGTTTTCATTTTGATAGTTCCTCCCACAGGACATCATCTTCTGTTCCAATCATATTATTTTACACACAGCACTGTTTAACAACCCTGAGAAGGATTGTGGTGAAATGTTACTCCAGACAATCTGATTCTACTGCCCAACCAGTGCTTCTAATGGTCTACCTACACTTCCTGCTGCTCTTAGTGGGCAGATCCCAAACTGCAGCTGTCCCCATACAGGAGATGTAGTCGATCTTTGAATGGGTTTTCTTAATGACTACATCAAGAACTTGTTACAGAGGTCAAACCTCCTGACTCTGAAGTTGATGCACCACAATCTTTTGAAACATCAGAAACTACCTGCCCAATGCCACAGTGTCACATCCCACTGGCTTAATTTGGATCATGTAAGATTCTAAAAGTTGAACAGACTCCATCTCCACATTCAGACTCTGAACTGAAAATTCAACTTAATCCAACACACATGGCTATGTTTGCAGGGACATTTTTAAGTGGCCCCATGCATCACTCTACACTCTGTTCCCTTCACATGACAGCAGGCAGAGTAGTGGGCAATGTTATTCAAATAAACAATGAGTGGAAAGTCCATGCATTTCATTTCAATGCACTGCAGTTACTATTAGGATTTTACTTACTATATTTAAAGAAGCGGCTTGAAATGCCCCTGTCTTCATGGAAAAAAGGCATGCATTCTCTTATAACTGAGCAGTGTTTAAAATAATGGTGTCAAAATGCACATCACACATCTGTGTAACTTCATCATCACTGAAAAAGGGCCTAATATCCTCATTGGCCTCATAACACACCACACACATTCATGTATTGCATTCCAGGCATCAACACAGGATTTCAAGCAGAACTGTACCCATTATTCACATATCCACTAAGATGAAACTCAACTTCAACACAAAACAGAACAAGTATATCTTTCATTTCTCCAGCATGCAACACTTGAAGATACCACTTGCCAAAATTTACTTTTACTTTACAGTATGCATCATAGCATGTGTAAACTATAGTTGTCTTGTAAAGATGCAAATGTAGAAGTTTCCCTGTATTCTGTGGTGCTGACACAGACAAAATCATTAGTTGTGCAAATAAGGCCACAAATGTTCCTGGTGATATCTCAGCCACAAAAGTTCCTGGTGACATCTTCCATCTACCACCAAATGCATCAAGTTTTTCCTCATTTAGCATGTCCTCTATGTTTTCAGTCTACAGTACAACCTGTTGCTCAAAACCTTTCACTCATCTGTGAATTGCTCTCCTATGTGGAAGTGGTGCATCTAGAATTTTTCAACTGAATACATGCGACATCTTGTAGCAACTGGATTCAGCCTGTCACTCATGAAACAGCAATTTGTTGTAACCCACCAGTACACAATTTTAAAAGAGACAGAAAAAACAAGACAGATCCTTAACAGACCAACATTTAGACATATTATTTTTTATGAAGATATAAAGAGAAGTATTTTTTTGTGGACACAACATTTTGACTGCAGGTGTTTGTAGCCCAACTGTCCAGTAATGCAGAAATCTCAGTAGGAAAAACTGTGTAGTTTACAACAAAATGCTCTTTCATGAGCAAATTTATCATACAGAAATCCACCCAGCAACTGTAGATGAGTCACACAGACCTCACAACCCTTCCAATAAGCAGTGTGGGAATGACCTGGTGCATAAGACTTGGTGTACAGCATTAGCAACCTGATTGTGAGTGGTGATTGGGGTCATTTAAAATAACAACACTGGACATGCAACATCATCATTCTCATCATGCAATAAGGTACAGAAAAGTGAGGTAAAGTAGGAACTGTTAAAAATCTACCACATCCATTAGGCTCAGGGTGCACAAGTTCCAGGTATAAGGTCACCTGGCTGACTAAACTTTAAAGTGGTGCCTAATATGTGAAGGTTCTCAGAACATAACTTGCTTCATGTCACCTGTATGGCACCTAGAATTCTGAGGTGGATCCCAGATTTTTGTAAAATATGTGCACCCATGCATTAAGTCACATTTCACTTACATGATTAAATGGCACAAAACAACAATATTAACTTGTATAATTATGAAGCCTAACAAACATTAATCTTTGAAAACTTCATAGCATAACGAATGTTGGCAATTAATGTCAAATTATCTACCACTGTGGATATAATTAATTTATTCATAAATAACTTTAAAATGAAATGAGAACAAAGGCCACTCTGTGCATAACGGTGTTCCAAATGCCGGCAACAGACTCTCAAGAACTGAACATACACATACCTTCAACACCAAACATTTTCTTTTGGCAACGCTATTAACAGTCAACTATCATACCCCAATGCAACTGTTGCAGTAATTCTAACCTCTAAACTGTATCAATGAGACTCTTGTTTTAAGGAGAGAAAAAGAATGCAAAAATGATTAGAAATTTCGATGGTGACATCAAATTCTTAACTGATATCCACAAACCTTTAACCGACCAACTTGCGTTTCTGGGCACACATTATTCACCCGACCTTCAAACTAAATTCAACATTACATCATTCCTCATGGACATTCCTGCACAAAATACGCCACGAATAACAGCTCAATATGCACTTTAATTACACGTTCTTAAGTACTAGTACTCTTAAACTGCGCGCAGACTAACAATATAAACTTCAGAGCAGCAAGCACACATTATAAACACAAAATCATTTCACTGAACGACTTGTGTGAAGCTAGCAATTGTGTATGATCAACTGCAACTTACATGAATTATTCGAAGTATTTTTCCATTGATGAGGAATATTACATGATTTTGTGTAATTCTACTGGTCCTTCACTTCTAGTTAATCACATTTTATGTGAGCACTTCATACCCAGCACACACTACACACTTAATAAACCGAAGCATCGCTTCGTACTGGACGTACCAACGCACACTTAACATTTGCAGACTGAGTCATTGCTTCGTCCAGTACAATAATTCATTGCATCAGCCTTTATTTTTATGGAAAATCTGTAGGGCAGAACACTACGGGACGCGTGTTCTTATTGAGAAATATTCCAACAGTTGCCTCTACCAGCACTTTCATGCAATACCCACGTCAACTGACAAACTCTTTTAATTCCCTGTTTATTTGCTGGCAAGCTTTAACCGAAATGCTAATCCAACAAACGAATCCCCATACCTAAGGCAGCGAATTTGCAATAATTGGCTCACTTCATAATAGTGGACTAAAATACTTTAATTTGACCATCAAGTGCTATGTCATGTCTGTTGACATTGGGTTTCTTGCTTCAAAGTTACAGATGTAGTCCAGCGTCTGTTCTTACATACGTAAACTTATATGTCATGTTCGTTGACTGATCGTCCAGTAATAAGTATTTTTGAGAAATAATTAAAGAAGAAAATTGGCTTCAAACGCTATGCAGAATTCAAGGCAACAAAAAACGTTTAATTCTGATTTTACTATGCCACGTGTCTAGATGAGACGCTTGTTAACAAGAAAGATTTACAAAACTGATGTTTTACTTCTCCAGACAGCATTTGTTCTCTCGTATTCATTCAGTTAAATCCACAAAAATAGAAACTTGTACAGTAATTTCTCCTGCATTTTTTATTCTGATGTTGGTAGCATTGGGAGATCGTGAGACTTATCCTACGCTGAGACAATCTGTGTTCTGGTGATCAGCCCTGTTCGAACCTTGTGATCCACGCATGTATGTCGGTCATTATTAGTGCAATGCTTAGTACCATCCGGTAGTTCTGGTACGGTGGAATTTTGTAGCGGAAAGCTAAGAGCAAGTCACATATACAGAGGTGGTGTACTTTTTAAGTCGTCTTGCTTCGTCCAGAAAGTACAGTTCTAATACAAAAGAAATGGATGTGTTGATACTCCAAAGATGTGTGTCGAGAATCCGTAAAAAGCTATTTCTAAAGACAAGCATGTGGTGTACTGTAGGATTGTTGCAGTGACAATCACAGTAAAACACATATAACGTTATTTATTTGTTTATAGTCGTACAGTTAGGTATTGTGTAAGTTGATAGTAATTCTTCTGGGCATTTCCCCGGCGTCTGGTTGTTGTTAAAAGCTTTTAACAACAACCAGACGCCGGGGGAAATACCCAGAAGATTTGCTATCATCACTACAACACGGCGAAAGCTTGAAACATAGAATTGTGTAAGTTGTTGCTTAATTGTCGTGAATGTAATACGTTTGCCTGGCCTCACTTCATGTATGCCGCATTACGGCTCGGACGTGAGTGCGAAGCATGGATCAGAGTTGTGCGTAGTGCGTTTGCGCGGTGTAGAGTCCAGGCAGATGGCGGCACCGTCCAGTCAACCACTTTGCAACTTTATTGGGCACGAAAGAAACATGCATGAGCATCAAGTCACAGCTGAGATCACCGAACTACCAGCACCTACTTCCTCTCCAGACCAACAAGTGTCAGTAAGTACGATAGTCACACACGCACATTGCGTGCGCTAAGCGGCCATATTCCTTGCGGTGTCTTGTACGAGGCACAGATCGTCTAGTATGTGGCAGTAGGGAGTGAGGTGCGTAGAAGGCAATTCGCAGGGTCCGCTGCAGACTCCATTCCGATCAGCGGAGAGATGCGTAGCCGGCCGGTAGCAGGTTGCGTGGCAGGCACCCGTCCACTCGTTAGTTGTCGTGATGTTAAATGTCAAACGACGATACTCCCTTTTGGATTGTCACCGACAATTCTACACCTTTTGGTAGACGAAGACAAATTACTCCTTGAAGTATCTGGGCTAGCTGTCCCGTCTTGATTTATCGGCAATGACTAGTCCTTCATTATGTATCTTCTTCATGGCGTAGGCGTTGAATGATGCTCAGGCCAAACCAAGCCAAGCCAAAATGTTAACTGGGGGACGTCGACTTACGCGAAACGTAAGTCAGCGTCCCCCTGTCTGTTAGCCATTCCTGCGTTTGACGGCATCGCTGTGCTCTAAAACAGGCACCTAAATTGTAACAGGGGTTATGCTTACACTAACGACTTTAAACTCAGGCCGAGGGCCTTGACAAACTACACCAAAAACTAGAGCCTAGGTTGCCCTGGGCTAATAATGAGAGAGATAGACTTTGGTTGGTTGTCTGGGTTCTGAGCCCAGACTGGCACAGACGCAAACTGGAAGAATGCGAGTTTGTCAGACGTTTAGTTGAAGCCGTCGAGCCTGGGGGAAGGGACTGCGGGCCGTGCACCGACTTTGCATCGTATACCCTGGCATTTGCCTTACAACTAAGGAAAAATCTGTCAGGGTAGATGAAGGGCGTTCGGCTTAACAGCGCCGAACGCGATTAGTTGAGTCGACTTGGCCATCGCGGGCGGTGGACTTGACTGGACTGCTGGACCCTGCCGCCCTTGGCTTTGCGTGAGGCGCCGGGGGTCAATCCTCGGTCAGCGTATCTGCCGATTTGCCGTACTAGGGGGTTCCCCACATCAGTTAGCCTTGAGTCAAAGCTCGCAGTCAGGGCGGTGATGTGGCCGGCAAACAGCGGAACGCCCAGATGGTTGTGTATCTGCCTGTTACGTACGTACCAGGGGGCACCAGTAGCGAGGCGAAGACGCTTGGCTTGTAACATCTGTAGCCTCCGGACATGGGTGCGGGCGACGGACCTCCACGAGGGGCACGCATAGTCCATTATGGGGCGGATAAGCTGCTTATATAGCAGGACTCCTTACGTGAAGGAGAAAACCACTCTTCCTATTCAGGAGGGGACTTAGGATAACCATCCTTTGAGTAGCTCTCTTCCTGAAATGATCTAAGTGAGGCGACCAGTTGAGTCGTTTATCTAGGGTCATTGCCCAAGTAACGGGTTGTGTCGACCCATTGGATTGGTTCCCCGAAAAGTGTTACTGGTCGGGGATGGATGAAGCGCCGTCCGGCACGCGGGAAGATGATCGTGGTGCTCTCAGACACATTAATGGCGATTCTCCATTCACTCAACCACTGTTGAAGGTCGTCGAGGTATGACTCCAGGTAGCTGACGAGCAGCGTCGGATTGCGGAGCGTGGCTATGATGGCCCTGTCGTCCGCGTAGAGTGCTAATTCGACGTGGTGCGAGGGAGATGGTATGTCGTTCACATACAGACTGCCTCGACGAGATGACGTTGCCGTCCGGAAGGACGCTGGGAACGTCTGGCCCCTGATGTAGAGTGAGACTGTATGGACTATGTAACACGGAAATTATAGGATCGTTAGCTTTTTAGAGGTTATCGATCCAGACGGTACCGAAGGCTTTGGGCATGTAGAGAAAAACTACAACGGTTAGCCTCTTTTAGTCGAAGTTCCTGTTTATTCTTTCAACGAGGCAGGCCAGCTGCAAGAATGTACTCTACTTGGGTCTAAAACCAAATTATTCATCATGCATCAGTCCGCGTTCGCTTACTACATGTAAGATCCTAGCTAATAGGATTTTTTCAAATAGTTTACCAATCGAGTCCAAGAGACAAATGGACCGATAGGATAAGGGCAGCGCCGGATCCTTCCCCTGTTTGAGGATAGTTAACAATCAAGCGTGCTTCCACACTGAAGGAAAGTAATGGGTGAAGCCAAGCCGGCCGAGTTAAAGTGTTAACTAGGGTTGTAGACTTGCGCGAAGCGCAAGTTAACGCCCCCCTGTCTGTTAGCCATTCCTGGGTGTTACCACATCGCTGGGCTGCGTAACGGACACCTAAACTCTAACATGGGAATATGGTAACGCTAACGATATGTAAGTCAGGCTGGGGGCCATGAGTGATTGTGCCAAAGACTAGGGCCTAGGTTGCACTTAACTAAGTATGGGAGTGATAAACTTTGGTTGGTTGGTTGTTGCATACTGGTGTTATGCGCCGTTTGTCAGGAGCTTAGGTGAAATCGCCGCGCCTGGTGGAGGGAGGTGTGGGCCGTGCCCTGACGTTGCATCGAATACACTGACATTTGCCCTACAACTGAGGAAAATCACGGAAAACCTAGGGTAACCGAATAGCGCTAAGCTGATCAGCGCCGAACGTGATTCGTTTAGTCGACTTGGCGATGGCCTCGACTGGCCTGTTGTTCCCTGCCGCTCTTCGGTTTCACGTCAGGCGACGGGGTCAACCCTCGGTCAGCGTAAGTATCTGCCGAGTTGCCGTACTAGGGGTTTCCCCACATCAGCTAACTTTGTGTCAGTTCTCGGTCAGGGCTCTGATGTGGTCGGCAAATGGCGGAACGACCAGATTCTCGTGTATCTAACTGTTACTTACGTACCAAGGGGCACCAGTTGCGAGGCGAAGACACTTGTATTGTAACATGGAAGCGGGCAGCGGATCTTCACGCGGGACACGCCTAGTCCACGAGGGGCCGGATGAGCTGCTTATAAAGCGGGACTCCGTTCCTGACAGAGAGATCACTCTTCCTATTCAGGAGGGGGCCCAGCATACCCATTCTTTGAGCAGTCCTCTTCCTGATCTGGTCGATGTGATGCGACCAGGTGAGTTGTGTATCTAGGGTCAGCCCAGGATAACGAGTAGTGTCGACCCTTCGATTTGGTTTCCCGAAGAGTGTTACTGGTCGAGGCTGGATAAAGCTCCGTCCGGCACGCGTTTGGGGGCAACTGCTGACGCTTCGGAACAACTCTCTTCTCACTGTAATACCAGATTACACCGCCACCGAATTAGCGTTCGGTGCAGAGGGCGTCGAGTTTCTATAGCACACGTATGTAAAACCACGTTTTGCCCGAACCGCTAGATTCACTCACTATACATGAGAACGGATGCTTGAATTTAAGATCATCACTCATGTATGGTCAGGGTTATGGCACGTTCCTACTCATCTGCCCCTATTTATACCCAAAACTGAACGGACGTATTGTCACCTAATCGCCGCCGCTTGTAAAAAAATTCTATATAATTAATCCTCAGGTTCTGTAACAATAGATACTGCTCCCCTCTCGGCTTTCCTCTTGCGTTTGATCTTTTTTTCTGCGTCTACATTTACGACGGAAGGTTCATTCCCCTTGTTCACCCTCGAAATCATATCCCTGATGAAAAAAAAAATTACCATTTTCGACGCGTTGTAATTCAATTTTATGCCCCTCACTTGTCCGGTCAGCACACTGTATGCGTAGTTATTTGGCCCACTACTCACAAATTCCGAAATGCTCTCTGAGGGGCGCAACTCGGAGGTCATGTCCTCCAATTTGTCCCCTGTTTCAATCAGTGGGGGATCACGATGTCCATGCATCGCTGTAACATATACGTCACATTCATATTGCGGCAAGACCGCCATATTGAAGTTTCATTTCCCATTTTGCGCCCTGCCCTCACCCCCATCACGTCATCTGACAGAGCAGGTCCCGTGCTACCGATCTGTCCGGCGGGCGGGCTTGGGCGTAGGGGCTTCTAAGCTCAAGAACCTGATACTTAGGACCTTCCTGCACTACACTCAGAGCTATGGGCAGGGGGTAACAACTGCACGGCGGCTGCCAGCATGCTATTTTTTTCCTCAGTTACTAAAACGTCAAACGCCGATGCTTTTTAATATTATTATGCTGGAAAAATAGTGCAGGGGCCACACCTACACCCTTCTTGCACCGGGCCCCGGGGAAACCCAAACTGAACGGCTGCTGTTAAAACAAAATTCCAACTCCGATACATTTTAAAATTATTATGCTCAAGAACGACTAATGCCCAGAAATCACTTAGGAACTTCTTCCACCAGGCCCCCAGAGACCAAACTGGAAGGCGGCTGCCAACCTCATTACATTAACTGGGTACATCAATGTCAAACGCCGATCCTTTTAACATTATTATGCTAAAAAGCTAGTAATGCCCGGACCTCACTTAGGACCTTCTTCCACCAGGCCCTCAGAGAACAAACTGGACGGCGGCTGCCAACCTCATTACATTACCTGGGTACATCGATTTCAAATGCCGATCCTATTTAATATTATTATGCTCAAGAACGAGTAGTGCCCGGACCCCCTTAGGACATTCTTCAACCAGGCCCCCGGAGACCCAACTGGAAGGCGGCTGCCACACCCACCCGATTCTTTCTAATCTTATGCTCAAGAACGAATAGTGCTCCTTAGGTCCTGCGACGCTAGGATCGGTGTAGGGGGCTAAGGAGGAACCACAATACCTGACTGCACGGGGGCACTCGATCCTCTTTTAAAATTATGCTCAAGAACGTGTAGTGCACGGACCGCACTTAGATCCTTCCTGCACTACACTAAGAGCTATGGCAAGGGGGGACCAAGCTGCACGACGGTTGTCATCCTGTTAATATTTTTCCCCTCAGTTACTAAAATTTCAAACGCCGATAATTTTAATATTATTATGCTAAGAGAGAGAGAGTAGTGCAGGGGCCACACTTACGCCATTCTTGCACCGAGCCCCGGGGAAGCCCAAACATTACCTCGGTTAATCAATATAAAACGCCAATCCTTTTTAATGTTATTGTGCTCAAGAACGAATAGTGCTCGGACCCCCCTTAGGACCTTGTTCCACCAGGCCACCGTAGACACAACTGGACGTCGGTTGGCACACCCACCCGATCCTTTCTAATCTTATTATGCTAAAGAACGAGTAGTGCCTCTTAGGTACTTCCTGCACTACACGCGACGCGAGGATCAGCGTAGGGGGGCTACGGAGGAACCACAATACCTGACTTCACGGTGGAACTCGATTCTTTTTTAATATTGAGTTCAAGAAAGTGTAGTGCAGGCACCGCACTTAAGTCCTTCCTGCACTACACTCGGCACTGGAGTCGGCGTAGGGGTGACTATGGAGGGACCCCTATACAAAAGTAAACGAGGGCTGATATTCTCGTTTCGAATTCTTTTCTCGAGTCCTTCTTCAGGGTTGCCATGAAGTTGAAGATCATGTAGTGCCTCGACATTCCTTTCCTATACGGATCGCTTACCTACTCTTATGACACTTTTACAGTCATTCACAGCTTTTCGACTTAGACCACTGTTGCTCCAAATTCAGGTCACCTTATTTTACACATTATGGGGATTGACCAGGGCTGCTGGATTACTACTGGAGCCCCCCTGGGGTGACGAGGGGGGAGATGGATTGGGAATACTCAAAACACGCTTGGTCATCCTCCACAGCGATTGATCTTCAGGATCGAAGAAATCGAGTGTAGCGCTTCACTGGACTTTTTTTCCACTCGTTGAGACGGTGTAGTGTAACGAGGCTGGGCGAGGACTGGTTGGCCACCAGTTGGCCAACGGCGTGGGTCAAAGTACTCAGACTTTGTTTTCCGATGAATGATACAGATTTATTTGAAATTGCTGTTACATTAGTAGTGATAGTTAAATACAGTTGAAGTACAGTTGAAATTATAGACCAGGTAAGCGTTGATAATAATAAAGTAGTGCCAAAATGAAGATTCGCTCCAGCGGCCTCTGCCC
>Ga0123352_10018182_pt1 | contig 11206 bp, 3 predicted proteins | sample TergutLab28metaG_FD_89700 | JGI IMG/M metagenome (GOLD analysis project Ga0123352, IMG submission 89700) | Labiotermes labralis P1 segment gut microbial communities from Petit-Saut dam, French Guiana - Lab288 P1 | ecosystem: Host-associated > Arthropoda: Insects > Digestive system > Gut ... | reverse complement strand
CGGTAGCACAGTGGTTAAGGTGCTGTGCTACAAATCGGAAGGTCGCTGGTTCGATCCCAGCTGGTGTCAGTGGATTTTTCATTGACATAAAATCCTTCCGATCGCACTATGGCCCTGGGGTCGTCTCAGCCTCTAACAGAAATGAGTACAAGGAGTATTTCCTGGGAGTAAAGGCGGCCGGTGCGTAAGGCTGACAATCTACCACCATCCTGTGCCGTTGTCACGAAATCTGGGAGCCTTAACTTCCTGGAACCTTCTGGGCCTGTCCAGGCCTGTAATGGGACTGCTTTTCCTTTACCTTCTTACTTCCCTTAACAGCAACAACGGACACGTCTTTAAACTGACGAGGAGCGTGCGGTAGGAAATGACCTTTTATATGTAATTTAGACGAATGTGACTTCAGAATGGTTAATTCAAGTCAAACTAACTGTAACATTAAATGGGATCTAACAACTCTCAACAGAGAATCACTCATTATGCTATGTCGTTTCTGTTTGGTCTGAAGTTATTCGTATGCGACCGTCACAGCCTTCGAAGGGGCTTTTTTATTCCAGACCAGCTATTAGTAGGCCCTACCCAGCAGTCATCTCAAGAAGGGCATTGACTTCACTGGAAAGTTGCGCCATACGATGGCAAGATTAGAGCAATTTGAAAGACCAAAATTTCGCACGAGACCATTTATACAACAATGATAGCCTAATGAGTCCAAACGTCAGGTGCAAGGGAGTACAGGAACGAATAACTCGCAGTACTAAATATCAACAAAATATTATTCTGATACCAAGCAACAAAGTATAGCCTACATGAAGTAACACGTTAGGACACAAACACTGGAAATTAACGGCGTTCACATGAAAGGGACAGTCAGAAAGTACTTATTTTTATCCCATTAAATTCCGTTTTTTAAGGCAACAGTCACATCATTGAAGCTGTTGAACATTCTGGACTGTAGTATATTTATTCGCGACTGTTTCGTTCGACAGATGGCGGCACCATACTCGATACTAAAATGCAGTGGTTGACGTGCGGTTGAAACAGCGAAAAGTGCTGAGATTTGCCGCTTGATGAAAGCGAGAAGCCGACTTGCATTAATGCAGGAAAGTTTGTTCCAACTGTGTGGTGGAGCTACTGCGGATATGAATGCTCTTCGAAATACGTAAGATGTAATAAAGAAGATGAAACAGGAGGAACAGCACTTCATAACAAACTGCGGCGTGGTGGCACTTGCACTGCAGTGATGCCATACAACATCCACCGGGTTGGTGAACAGACACGCACTGACCGTCTCATAAAACCAGACGAACTGTCCTCCATTCTGTCCACTGGTAAAGTCGGTGTAATGACGATTACTGAATTGTTTGACTGTTCCGAGGTCTGTGCCGGTTAGATGTTAGGAATGCTGACAGAAACACACAAAGAGACAAGAATGAAATAGCCACTGAACTTTTGCACCCATACCACACAGGACAGATGAGAAGGCTCCCTCTCGCAAATTATAATGGGGTATGAAACCTGGGTCCGCAATTTTGAACCCATACCCAAGCGACATCCGTAAGGAAGAAGAAATTCAAAAATGCGCCGTCAGCAGGAAAAATCATGGTTACAATCTTTTGGGATAAGAAAGGGGCTGTTCTTGCTTAGGCGAATAACAATGAACTCTGACCCCTACAGTAAAACACTAAGAAATCCGAATACTGGCCTTCGTCGAAGTCGTTTCACCAAAAAAAAAAAAAAAAGTGTTTGCTTCCACTCCATGACAACCCTGAGCTTCACATGAGCGTGCGCACTACAGAATCCATCACTAATTATGGAAAAGCAATGATACCGCACCCACCTACAGTCCTGATCTCGCAAACCATATTACCACTTGTCTGGTCCTTTATAAAATGCTGCGAGAACAGCATAATGCCAATGACTTAGCACGCCGTACATCGGTGAATGCAGAGGACAGAGAGCAACTTTCACTGGGCGGATATGCAGTTCTTGTTCAAAGGAGAAAGAAGACTGTCAACAAGGACAGAAACTATACTGAAAAATAAGCACGTCTTCAGTAATGTTGTAGTGACGTTATTTGTAATTTTTGCACGTCCAACTTGTCAGTAGCATGAAACAAAAAAAAAAACAGGTGGCATCGCTTTCCGTAAGACAATAACGTGTTCAGCATGCTCCTATAACAATTCCTAAATTATCCCACATATAAGCAATGACACAAATTAAATAACATATTCATCATCATCAGGGGCCGAGGTTTGCTATTACAATCAGAACCGCTTCTGACATATTCAGATGTTCTGATTCACAGACCCAGACCAGATTCCAGTAACGTGATGTTTCTCGCGGTTGTCCTTAGTTCCACAGAGCAGACGCCTCAATTAGACCACGACACACTACTTACATATAAGTTGTCTTACAATTTACTGTTCATAATAATCATCCTACCATTCGACACTATACAGTCACAGATACCGACAGCGACGTTAAATAAGTACAAAAAATACACACTCAGGCCCAACTGGTTATATTGGTAATTCCACCGTTAGTGCGTGTTGGCATTCTCAGACATCTGAATTAGACGGTCTGAACACTTTCAGCTATATTCCCTCGTATGAATTTAATAAGCGTATAAATAGACTCTACAGACTTTTTCAACCGGGTGGACGAGCCATCGTAAGTCATTTTCAATGCAGCTGTTTAGTGAAAAAACTTCAAGCAAGCCTTGAACTGGCCCTGAGAATTCCAGGAGGTTGAGGCTTCGAGATTTCAAGACAGTCGGGTACATGATGAAGGTAAGGTTGTCAGCCCTAGACAACAGCCGCCTTATCCCCCTAGGAAATATGCCTGGTAATCATTTCTGTTACAAGCTGATTCAACCAGATTGTCACAGGGCGGTCGGAAGAATTATGTCAATAAATAATTCCAATGACACCATTGGGAATCGAATCCACGACCTTCCGGCTTGTAGCGCAGTGCCTCAATTAAATGTGCCATCGCATGTCTACGCAATAAAATGGGCCTAATGCCGATAACAAGTGCAAAAATCCTAAGCCACAACAGGTGACTTAATACCCTGGCACTAAGGCAAGTGGCCCAAATTATTGCACCCAAAAACAAACAGGAAGGTCGGTGTACTGTAAAATCTAAACAAATGCATCTCGCTCTCTCAGTCAACAACGTGAATATCGCGTAGGTGGAAGTGAAAACAAGAGCTTCCTAGGACACGCCTAAAACATCGCAGCTGGCGGACTCTCTTGTTAGTAGATCGTTTATGTAGACAACATTGGTCTCGGTACTGTACAATTGATTTCATTCCAGCAGAAATGCGTTCGTTTAGATTTTTCACCTCTCAACGTTCATGGGTGTCCTTTATCACAGGCAGACCTGCACGTACAAATCAATGAAGATAGAACTAGTCTTCAGCACAGCCATAAATTCTACTGCTGACGTGGCACAAATATTACCTGCACTGCAGTAAAAGAAACAGGGCCACCCGTTTCTTGAAAATGCATCGCCTCGGAAAAAAAAAAGTGGAAGACGGGAAAGCGCAGAAGAAGCACGTGCATGCCCACGTCTTCGAGATCCATACATTTCCACAATACATTACTTTTACGATAAATGATACATACGTCTTGTTATATGGCAGCGAAACTTGGACTATTAAAGCAAGTGACGCCAGAAGAATAACAGCAGAGATGAAATACATGAGAAGAACAGCAGGCTACACTTGGACAGATTACAAAACAAATGCACAAATTGCGAAGGAGTTAAAAATAACACCAATTTTGTACAAATTACTGGAATACAAGAGGAGCTGGATACAACATGTAAATAGAATGCCTCGAAAGAGATTACCCAGGGTAATGAAATACTACTCCCCAACTGGCAGAAGGAATCGTGGTAGAACTTTGAAGAGACTTCTGGATACGTGAGACCGGAACGGGTCAACAAGTGGCCCAACTCCATGAAAGATATATGATGATGATGACGACGATGATGTTACAAACCTCAAACTGAGCAAAAGCCTCGACAATAACGTAGCACAAGCGATAATAAGAAAATTATTCAAAATCCAGAGATTAATTGTAGGGATGAAACTTGCTCTCGCACGGATATGGCCTCCTATTTACGTGCTGACCGGCAAAAGAACACGTAAATAGAACATAACGATCGACAGCCGATGAAACCGTATAAAGTGACGCCTGTCAAACGACACATTTAAATGAAAAATAATAATTTCACAGTGTTAATATCATGACGCTGTAAATTATTACAATGACAAGCGTTAGTGGTAGATGACTGATCTATATAAACATGGAGCAATTTGGAATTACACTGACAGGAGAAAAATAATCAAGTCTACTCGGGGAAAAACCCCTCCACTGCCACCTCGTCCAAGACAGATCCCACGAAGACTTCCTTAGGATCGAACCCGCGTATCCGAGTGACAGACTGCCCACCAACAACCTAACCCATATCACGGCACAATCAATCTAATCACACGGACTGCCCAGGTCAATCTCAGATCACAGCGGCCGGCTGATCGACACTGCACGAATTAATGCCGTCAGACAGCCTTACGAACTGGGCGGCGTTGTTCCTCTGCCTCGTGACAATACAGCTATGTGCATGACACAAAGGTCAACGACTCCGCAGCCTGTTCCGTCCTTCCACTCCAACTGCACGATAAAGAAATTCCCTGTTTTCAGTTACAGAACCTGAACGTTCATTAGCCTCCTTACAAAATCCTGCCAAAGATCCCATCAGCCAATTAAATTCATTCCACAACTTCATACTTCGTTTATCTGAGATTCATTTTAATATTATCCTATCCATGTTCTAGTCCTCTAGTGGTTTCCTCCCTTATAATTGTTCCGGCTAAAACTGTGTACACATTACTCTGCACACATTTCGTGCTACACGTCCTGTCCTTCCCATCCTCCTCGATTTCATCAGCATCCTAACAACAGCGGTGTGGACCACAAATCAAGCAATCTCTTCAGTTATTTTCACTACCCCTGCACTTCCTGTCTCCTAGGTCCAAATACTCCTGCATCTCCAGTTTGTTTCAAACACCCACAGTCTGCAGAGCGAACCTCTCTGTATTTCTCACGTCACACGTCACGCAAAGAAAAAAGCAAAAACATTTTTCAACATGTCAGTCTTCAGATTCCCTGAATTTAACGTAAGAGGAAGGATAATGTCGTTCCTGTACATGCCACGCAGGCAGACAGAAAGAAAGGAGGTATAGCTCCGCACATTCTCAACCTCGTCACTACTGGTCAGCCTCACGCCCCGGCCGCTTTACCTCCGGGCAAAGAGCCCCGGTACCCTTCAATTGGTGGTTTTTTTGGGCCCCAGAGCCATTCTGGACAGTTATGAAGAGAATTCTTGCTTCTGACGCGAGTCAAACCCCGAATAGGCCAGTACATAGCCTAGTCACTACACTGACTGAGCTATCCAGGCTTCTACCCGAATGTAATGCATCGTTTTAATTTATAACTGTCGTTCCTAAGTAAACCTACATGACCTTCACTACACTTTAACATTAAAAAAAAACAAGCACAGCCATCCTTACAGCGACTCTGCCCTCCATTCTGCTGGTGAGGCACGACAATGTCTGCATTTACCCATGCAGGTCCTGGTATTATCGGCTAATAAATTAATGTCATCAGCACGAACGAGTAGTTGATATTTTCCATTAAATTCCTATCCATCATTTAACTGGCAGTCTAAAAAGAAAGGTCCGCTATTTCTGTGTCTAAGCCACGGCCGGCCAAACTTTTGATGGCAAAGGGCCACACCCGTTATTGTGGGCTGGTTCGCGGGCCACATGCACAAAAATAACAATCAGTGGTACACCTAACCACCCACATTGTTGTGTAATTTTCATAGTACATATATAATTTAAAAATGCGACCGAGGGTCGCATAATACAACCTTGTGGGCCTCGGCTTGGAGATCCATGGCCTAAGGGAATGAGATATTTGCCCACTCATTCTGAACCCGGACACCAAATGGCAAGAACCACCGTATTCACTGACACAATTCCAACAACCAGTTTCGGGCATGAGCTAGCCTTCCACGTGGTATCACTTTCGGCTGAAGTGTGGCTAGCTGGTCGTAGACATTCCTAGGTACAGGCAACCCAGCGATAACGATGTTGCGACGTTAAACGACACCAATACCGGAAACAAATCACCACATGATAATCGCAGCAATACAAATCTGAACATGACTATTGTCTAGCATGGAAATTCAGTTTCAAAAGCACACGCACTACGTCGAACGCATCGAGATTACAAAAGACCACTCAGTTACTAAGGATTAGGTGACTAATCACTTTATTCTGTAACCCAAACATGGACCCATAAATACTGTGAACGTCAATGCCAGTGGTACAAATACTTACCACTACACTAAAAAGTTAATAGCCATGGCCGATCACAATCGTTTGGATCAAAACCAACGAACTCCAGTCACAGTTGGCATTTTTGCGATTTCAAAGAGTGAAAGCCTCAAACCTAACACGAGTCTACCGCTACTGACTCGTTTGACTGCAAACGGAATTGGAGAGACATACAAATTATTTTGCAGTTCGGATCTCTAAAACATTACTTCGAAGATTCTTTGTGTTGTGTTACATGCCTAAACTTCCGTCGTAAGGCTAACTGATAACAAACACCCCACATGACATAAGTAATTTATTTGTTCTATGTAGTCTGTTTTTTTAATTACAGTGGCTGACCCGTACACCGGATACACCCGGTCTGTGAGTGGAGGCATCGGCCATTCTAAATGAAGTTAATAAAAATGGAAAGTGCACCTTGTACAGGAACTGAGACTCTGTACAGGCCGTATGACCCATAGAAGGAGTAGAGTTACAGCCCCGCTCTTTCTTGACCACGGCACTAGAAGGGGGTGAGGGGTCAGCGTCACGCCCCGGCCGCACTTTACCCCCGGGAAAGACCCGGTACCCATCATACTGGAGGCTGGGTGGACCCCAGGGTCGGTCTGGACAGGTGCGGAAAATTTCGCCCCCCACCGGGATTCGATATCTGGACCGTCCAGCCCGTAACTAGTCGCTATACCGACTGAGCTACCCGGCCCACCCTAAATGAAGTGCTTAGTCTCACTTGATCCTTCAAAATCCTCAAACAGTAAACTGACATAACAATAGGCTGTAAAAACTTCCTACCACACCTGTCGCTGCCGTCCTTCGGTAAGATATACCACTAAACAGCTTACACAGTTCAGAAGACGTAAAGGTAAACAAAGAAGTTGCCCCTACACAGGCCATAAGGCGTATAATTCTTAACCTCGGTTATAAAAGCAGGTGAGTGGCCAGCCTCACGCTCAGGCTTCATTACTCCCAGGGCAGAGACCACAGAACCCAATGAAACGGCGATTGCTGAGAACTCGTGTTTCAAAAAAGTTGGTATTAACGCTGACCCATGGTTGCAAAAAGGGATTCCGTGCTAACAGAAACGTAAACACTTCGCGATTTTTTGTAACAAAATGTCGCCTGTCACCATTTAAATGTGCGAAATACGTCCTGAAATGAAAAACCGAAATACACCACTACTGGTAACTGTCCGAGCTGGAATCATGCTCCAGTACAAGATCAAGATTTCGTACTTGGCGATCAGAGCATCGAGCAAGTGGAACGATAAAGATACCCACCGACCCAGCGGAAGTGCTGCTGTGCACCTAGTGAAGCCTTATACAAGCCCGAATGGGCTATGCTCCAATTTGCAGAACGACCACACTACATTTTCCTAGTGCGTTATTTGCAATTTTACGTCCCTGATTCGTTGACGGTTCAATCTACTCTAGGTATAAAACACCTGTCCACACGGCTAATCAATACTGATAATACTACACTTCAAAGTAGTAACTCCTGTTTACGATAAGGCTATTGCACTAAATACATGGATAAACTCTCTGACTTGTGGGTTGTTTGACCGTGCGTCTTCCTCATGAAATAAAGTGAAATGCCAGCTTGATGCAACAAGGTAATTTTATTGATGCATACTTAGCTCGACATGTTTCGGGTACAACGCCGCCCATCATCAGGAGCATTAGAGGTTGAGTTGCAGCATATAGTTTTCTGCACCGTGCGAGTCGCACGGCACCATCCGAGCCGTAAACACGACCTACGCAGCGGCTCTCAAGACCACTACCCATCCAAAAACTCGGTGCAGAAAACCGTATGCTGCAACTCAACCTCTAATGCTCCTGATGATTGGCGTATGTACCCGAAACATATCGAGCTAAGAATGCATCAATAAAATTACCTAGTTGCATCAAGCTGGCATTTCACTTTATTTCTCCGGCTTGTATTTCGTGACACATTTACAGTAAGATAAAAATATGAATTGTTGCAGAACTTAGTTACAGAGATCTATAATGTGGTCATTCCGAGATTCTTGCACGAGGAACTGGACTTTAAGGATATATATAAAAAAAAAACAACTTGAGGTTTCTGTAATATGAGGATTACACCGGGCTGACCGGACCAAAATCAAACTATCCGCCCACTTTCACAGTAGATTCCCCACATCAGATTCATTCGAAAACCGGTGCGCTGTAAGGTTGATTAAATATGCAGTTAAATGGATAAGTCAGCAGGCCGTGCTCATTAATTAGCTTCGCACTAAAACTACGCAGGCTATAAATGGAGAGTGGATGAAATTTTAAAAACGTGTACGATGTTACGTAAATAAAGTTATTCTTTAACCTTTACACGACTGACTACGGGCTGGGCAGTCCGGGATCGAATCCCGGTGGGGACGAGATTTTCCGCACCTGTCCAGACCGACCCTGGGGCCCACCCAGCCTCCTGTACAATGGGTACCGGGTATTTCCTGGGCGTAAAGTGCAGCCGGGGCGTGCTGCTGACCACTCACCCCCTTCTAGTGCCGCGGTCATGGAGGAGTAGAGTTATACTTCTATCCACCATCTGGGCTACACCGAGCCTGTAACGGGAAAACTTTACCTTTACCTTTACAAGCACAGTGATCACTATCGGTGCCACCAGATATAATGTCGAAAACTCTCTAATCTGCAAACAAAGTGTATTCATGGGTAAAGTTCCCCCTACAACAGGCCACGAAGGCCCAGACGGGGAGTACAGGTATAGATCTACTTTTTCTTTAACCTCGGCGCTAGATGGAATGGGTGGTCAACACCACGCCCCGGCCGCTCTTTACCCCCGGAAAAGACCCGGTACCAATTGTATAGGAGGCTGGGTGGGTCTCAGAGCCGTTCTAGACGGGTGCGGAAAATTTCGCCCCCACCTGATTCGATCCCCGGACCGTCCAGTCCGTAGCCAGTCGCTATACCGACTGCCCTATCCCGGCTCCTTTATTCATGGGTTTCCTATGATTTTCATAATAAACAGCCATCATATTCCCTAGGGACTAATCGTAGGCTTTGTCATCAGCATCCCGTTGGTTATTTTCTCACAAAACATACCGCAGTCCCAACATTGAAAAAAAGTTTCTTATTCTGCAAGAGTTTTGTTTTTCACAATACTAACCGTTGTGTACACTAAGAACTTAAGTTATATACCATTTATGGAAGAACTTTGAGGGTTTAAAATCACAGCACTAATCTATGACGCCAGGTCGGAATAACCACATCAATCTTTCCCGGCCTTGAAACTAAATAGCGCGTACAATGATTCCGAAGACAAGGTTAGGTTTAGTAATAAACGAAACGTCGCCGGCACATACTAAGGCTGTGAGTGCGGTAATGAGCCTTCGGGTTCCGTGAAATGAGGGGAATTTCTTGACTAGCTGCAAACCAGATAGCTGCTCAAGAAGGACTCTGCATCATGGAGTAAGTGTATGTAGTTACGCTTACTGATGGGTCTTATTTTTACCACCCCTGGTGTAAGCTATAATGCTGATTCGGAGAGTGGCAGTAAAAAAGGGGAAAGAGGCAAAGTACGTATAAACAACATTCAGGGGCATTCGCGTAACCACTGTTCCAGTGGAAAACCAGTCAGTACAATATTACATATTCTGAGTGTGTAGCCTTAGTTAGTTAGCATGAAATGCGCATGCGCCGTATTATGTTGCCATATGTGGCCCATCCGGCTCTACAATATTTTTCCACATCACCTCATAAACGGTACGATTTTCGAAAAAAAAAACATTATTGAACATACAGGGTGTGTTGTAACTTTCTTTAGAACTTTCGTCTGAAACATTTCTCATTCTTGGAATTTAGCGACATAGTATTATAAATGTACATTAGTCTTCATGTAAAGTGCCCATTATTCTTGTCACATTTTAATGAAACTTGAATTTTGTCAACAGATTTTCGGAAAACGCTCAAAAATCTAATTTCACGAACATCCATCCAGTAGGAGCCGAGTGGACGGGCACACAGACGGACGGACAGCTATAACAAAGCTCATAGTCGCTTTTCGCAATTTTGCGAAAGCCCCTGACAAAAATTGTACCTGAGGGTACGAGAGGAGGAAGAGAAACGGAAAGAAAGGGATAGTGCGGAGGTAACGCAAAACAGATTGTTAATGAGGCTGTGCGATAGATGTCTGCTGACAGCAACTGCCAGTGATTTATGGACCGATTTTCACGAGTTCAGCTAGGCAAGCAAGGCAAACAAGTGACAGCAAGAAGACTCGAATCGGTCGGGTACGTTGCAGAGTGCCTGTAGCCTTACCGTATAAAGGGCACAGATAAGAATCGTGTTAGATTAGTGCGTGTGATTATAACAACACATTACGAGTTCGGTAGAAATTTTCTTGGAAAAAATAAATTACAAGACACATGAAGAAATCGCCTTATCTATCAACTTGTAAACCTATAGTAACGTATCGCGCGGGTCATGCGCGATACCAATTGAACATCTAAGCCAGTAACTACTAAAAGAAATGAAGAAAAATTGAACAAATGCAAATCATGAACTAGATATTACAACCCCATGACACCAACGACTTCAGTTATTTCGGCCATCAAAAATATATAACAGAAAATTCAAAATTCGGTTGTTAAAGTACGCACAAAGTGAAAAAGAATGGCACCTTATGGAAGACAACAGGCAACGCTATAACGAGTAGGGCCTAAAAAGAGAACAGACGAACATGGGAAGGGATTATATTAACACACAAAAGACTGACAGAACCGGGACGGCCCAGTCGGTACAGGAAATGGCTGTGGGCCGCAAGAATGACGGTCCGATT
>Ga0123352_10018181_pt1 | contig 11206 bp, 6 predicted proteins | sample TergutLab28metaG_FD_89700 | JGI IMG/M metagenome (GOLD analysis project Ga0123352, IMG submission 89700) | Labiotermes labralis P1 segment gut microbial communities from Petit-Saut dam, French Guiana - Lab288 P1 | ecosystem: Host-associated > Arthropoda: Insects > Digestive system > Gut ... | reverse complement strand
TGTTTCTGTTGGTGTTGTCTGTTCTGGTATTTTCTGCTTATAGATTATGTGTTCTCATGTGTGCAGTGTGTTTTATTGGTTGATTGGCGATGCTTTGCTAATGTACTCTGGTGTTGTGAGTTTCAGATTGCACCTACCTTGTTTCGATGTGTGTTGGAGTTTCGGTGTGGCTGGGTTGGGGTGGTATCCGTGTAGCAGGCTGAAGCACAACTGGTCTGTTCATGTGGAGTGCGGGGGCTGGGGGTTAATGACAAAGCATTCACCTCTATATACTATAATTTACACTAATGCTAAAAACCTCCACTTTTACAGTACACACGACCAATGTGGTGATTCAATAGAAAAGTCGCAGGCTCCTGATGATGGTTGTATTAATGTCCGAAACATGTTGAGCATAGAAGAAGTTAAATAAAACTTAATAACTAGTAACATCAAGTTGGTCTCTTATTCTTCAACTATCACAATGATGCACGGTCCAATATACATGATTCCCTTTCTTAGTTTGAGTTATTTCTTCTCTACACTCTTAGTTACCAAGTACTCTAGTTTTAACAAGGAAAGCATCCACATTTCGGATTACGATCGAGCACTTACGAGTCTTATTCCTAAGACAGCAAAACATCGATGAAAGCTAACAATTATTCACACACAAACTGTCATAAATACGCAATTTCATTACTTCAGGAAAGATTATTTAAGAAACTCTGACTAAATAAATAACTTGCGTCTTAGCTAGTCGTAATAAATTGTTTGTACAGTACCATAACTACAACAAAGAAATGAGCCAAGTTAACACTCGAATCACATGCCGTACGGTATTGGGCTGAGTCTCAACAGATATACAAGAGAAACGGATCTGGTGCAACAGCTACAGACGTCGTATAATGACAAGTGAGATCCAGAAAAATTATAGGAAGATTTACGTAAACTTAAATGGTCGCGGTCCATTTTTAAGTAGCTAAAATGATGCGACTGTGAAATACCACGAGAAATCAGGTCATACGAGGGGGTGCGGATAAGTCCTTAGCCCGACCAGGAAGGAAACAAGCTACAGCGACCAAACTCGGGATTTATTCAACATACTCCCCATGAAGCTCAATACACGTATTAGCCCGTTGTTCTAACTTTTGCAAGCCACACAAAAAAATTCATAAGGTTGTCCGTCCAACCAGGTCTCCGCGGCAGCAATGACCTCCGCGTCGGACGAAAAATGGCGACTTTTCAATTGTTTTTTAAGTCCAGGGAACACGTGGTAGTCCGACGGGGCCAGATCTGGAGAAGAGGGTGGGTGATCACTGGAAGCCCAGGTACGCCAGTTTCTTCTAGGCTGTAAGTGCCCGGTGAGCCGGGGCATTGTCGTGCAAGAACAAGACCCCCTTGGTGACCTTCCCGCGGCGTGGGCGTTTTTCCATCAAAATGTCCTTCAATTGCACCAGCAGAGATGAGTAATTCTCACAGTCTAACCCTTTAAAATCAAGTGGGCACTTTATGCACCAGCCGGTTTAATATTCATAAACTGTGTGTACAGCCCACGGTGTACTGCAGTGTTGTGAATGCATCTTAAGAACAAACATCATTATTTGTCTGTACAACAATAATTGATTGATTTTTTAACCGAGATGGGTTATGTGTACTGCTCGGCAGGGACTGGTCCTTTACAGATAATGCAGATGTATCTTGGGTGTTCAGAAGGTAACAATCGTCATATTAAAAATCAGTAGCCTATCTCGACGCTGGTGTTTTCGTGTCGAGTATCGTGGACTGTGACAGTCTGACTGGCAAATCGTAGATAATCCTAATGACGGTGCATTAACTGCAAAGGCTGTTTGAGCGTATAATTACGAGAGAATGATCACGTTCTGTTAATGTTACAGGAATGCGACATAAACTAAAATTAACAGAGGGTGTATGGAAAACAATGATAAGGGCAGGCTATGCTGTGCCCCAGCCAGGAAACGAACCGCGCCCCTTCAAAAACGATATATGAATCACCGATTGAACCAAGTTGCCAGATAAACAAAAGGGAGTACAAATACTTTACTTTGGCTCTGTATGATACAATTGTTACTCAGACTTATTACTTCAAGAACCTTCAATCCTTGTGTTACCCAACAGTGTGATGAAACCTCTTTTCACTCTACTACTTTCAACTTCATATGCTGGCAAAGCATCCCATATCCCGACAACTGCAACTCTGGCTGCTTAATCGAAAACAATTTGCAAGCCACATGTGCGTTTGCAGCTCACCAGCAGTCGGAATCGTTATGACAATATAAGCAAAAGCGAGCTTTAAGCAACTCTCCCTGTATCGTTTAGGTCTAACTGGGTCAAAAGTTGTGTTTCTTGGAATGATTATGAGAGTTACATCAAGACGCTGGTGCAGTTTCCCAATCCACATAACAAAGGATTGCTCGGTGCGAAAGCGCACCATGTTGACTTCGTAACCATCCTACCTGAACATGGATTATAATTCGGAGAGAGAAACCCTGTTTGCACCCACTATGGAAGCGTTAGAACCTACTGTGTGATTGAGAACTGAAGGCGGGAAGTAGCTCCCCACTTTGCCTACCCGCCTATCCCAGGAAGCATGAAGTTACGATCCACCGCCGTCAGTACTTAGAGCAGTGATCAAGCACGCAACGCAGGGGAAGGGGACGTTATCACGGGGCGATGGGCAAAACCTTATTGAGCAAACTTCTTATAAGAAAAATACGGTTACGCGAACACAGACGTTTATGGAATCCCTCACTCCAATCGCTTAAAATATGTCAATTTTTTGAATATTAAACATTTGCATGGTCCTGGGATAGATATCGCTGTAACTAAATGAGTACCTGGCAGCGATTATACGCGTTTGTTTAAATTTTTCGGCGTTCAGCAAATCTTTCCCTCGTACATGTACTTATATTCAGCTGCGTACAGTCAAAACTGCGCTGGACAAAAACGCAGTGGTCGAGAGGTCACTGTACTTCTGTTAACGTATCTTTGGTTCTGCCTTTCATGACGCGCTCTCTTCAAATTCGGCCGCAGTCTAACCGGTATAGTGCACTACACTGGAGCAGTCCGATAAGTTTCAATGCAGTGAAGCAGCACCAAACCCGACTCCTGAGTGCACTGTTTGTACACAGCTACAGCTCTTCAGGCCACAGAACCTGAAATGCGAAATATTTTTCTTACAAACAACTGCGTTCGCTAGAACACTCTGAGACATTCCTCTCGACCCAGCTTCAAAGACTACGTGTTAAAGGTAAAGCAGTCCCGTTACAGGCCCGGAGGGACCCAGAGGGTTCAAAGAAGTTAAGGTTCCCAGATTTCGTGACAACGGCACAGGATGGTGGTAGTTGTCAGCCTTACGCACCGACCGCCCTTACCCCCAGGAAGTGGTCCTGGTACTCATTTCTGTTAGAGGCTGAGTCGACCCCAGAGCCATAGTGCAATCGGAAGGATTTCATGTGACTACGTGTTAAACGGTTGCATTTTGTAGACTTTCAGCGGCTTCAATTGCACACCCACTCAGATAAAGTTAATCGCAATACATTTGAGGTCTTCGTTCGCCTGGGATGGTACGGTTGTGTAGTTTGGTTACTAGTTACCAGCTACCACACTGCGCTGCGTAACATCCCAGAAGACCTGAAATCTCAAATACACTACGGCGCAAGTCTAAAAATTTGGCAAAATACGAAAAGTTTCGTAAGGAATATTTACAGCGTGGTGTGACACTATCACAGATACATGTAAAGAACGAACAACAACTCAGTAAATAATACACACGTAAGAGATATATTCCCTCCATCTGAGGTACATCGATGTGGCTAATTGTACGAACTACTGGTATGGCCGTTGAAAATTCGGCGGGAAATTCAAATAAGGCATTTCCCATTTCTAGAAAAAAAGTTTCATAATATAAGTGGTACTGGTTTGCCGAATTTACCACCTTCCACTACCGTATCAGTTAAGCCAATCAGTTCCACAATAAATATACGTAATTTGTGTGTGTGTGTTTGTGTGTTGTGTGTGTGTGTGTGTGTGCGCGAGCGCGCGCGCGTGTTAAGTAAAAAAACAAGAAAATTTAATTCTCGCTTAACCTATTACTTCTAACGACTAACAAAACTTAAGGGCCGCACAGCCAACTATTACGATCTAGATGCCTGTTACTTAACACTTATTTTGTTCGTCACGTCATTAAAAAGTACTTACAGTAATTATATTTATATTATAGCAAAATCTTACTTCCTTTGGTGCATCTTTTGAATTCCTATTTGTCACATTCCCACCACAATGCTGTGGAACCATATCGTCTTTCATAAATTATGTAAAGCAATCCCATTCATTCATTCATTGGCACGTGTACCCAATTCCATTAGTCAACCCATTCTGGATATCCCTTCTGTTTCTATTCTCATCAGTCAAATGTATGTTGACATGTTACAAGATAGTTTGCCTAGCGTGCACAATTCCTTTAGATTTCTTCAACGTCACTTATAATTGAAATGAATAATTATTCATCGAGTGGCCTTCGCTAGGACCCGTTTCGGACACAAATGACTCCACAGTGTTTTGAGTTGTTGGATATGATCACTTTAAAGGTTCCCTTCAACCTCATGATTTGGATTCTTTGCTATTCTACCAGACTGTAATAATGATATGCTTGGTTTCTTACAGTCATGAGTGCCTTGCAGTGTTATGTGGGGCTTATGTGGTTTGGTCTAGTGCCCCTTCTATGTATGATATAACTTTATAGGATTTTCTTTCAAGTTATACAACTATTTTTACAATTGCAATAGATGGTTTCTCTCCTGCCCACGAGTTTCGATATTTACAGTTTATACCAGTTTACCCTGATTGAACTATTGCTCTTGTCAGTAGATAGAGATAAGATCAATACAACTAACTCAACAAACAGGATTCATAATTTTTGCATGAAAACAACGAATTACATTTCACGTTTCTTGTATTTTGGCTTCACACACTGAACTCAGGGTTCATGATTTCTGTACGTTACCTGATGATCGAGGGAGAATTTGTCTTTAACTAAGAGTACAAACTCTGAATTTTGTCCACACAGTAAATTTTTGTGCTTTCTATAATTATTACAACGCAATGAGATTGGTTCACCATATAGCACTCAGGGACTGCCCTTACGAAAAAAAAACACGCTGTATTCATTGTGCTGTAGGAACCGAACATGTGTATGCACGATCTTCATTACACGATAGTAAGCGCCAATAAGACCGACCGGCTTTCATAATCCTGTTCGGAAGGTCAATTTGAAACCCCGGTACAATGTAGTCATTTCATTCGTCACGGGACTTGAAATATAGTATACATAAGTAAAACCGCTGTACTTTATTCCATTTTAAGATACGTTTACAGTATAATAATGCCCGTGAATGCGTGTTGGGGCGCATTCATTATCAACACTCTTCAAACAATCGTCCATGTAAGGCAACTTCGGTTTGAACTGCATGCCACTGGAAGTCCATTAATTTCTGCCTGCTTAGTTCTACACTTTCTGACACCAAGAACAATAACATGGCACTTACGGCTAACGGTAAAGGTAAAGGTACAATTCACCCTAGAACAGGTTATGAAAGCACAGAGGGGGAGTAGAGGAATAGCTCTACTCTTTCCTTAACCTCGGCGGTAGAAAGGGGTCAGTAGTCAACGCTTTGCTCCGGGAAGGCGACCCGGTACCCACTGTACAGGCCGCTGGGTGAGCCCCAGGGCCGGTCTGGACGGGGTGCGAAAATTCTCGCCTCCACCGGGATTCGATCCCCGAAGCGTCCAGCCCGTAACGAGTCGCTATACCGATTACGCTATTCCTGCCCAAGGACTCACGGCAGTTGCTTCGAAATAGCTTATGAAGTGATCACATTTAACATTACGGTAATCTGGAGTTCCGGGTGATAATGCACGGGTTGATCAACCGCAGCGTCCGTATATTTTCTAATGAAAGTTCAGAGGATGATTATCAATATGTAGTTGATACCTGGGGTTCTTTAACGATATTTTTCAACTGCATGGATTACATGCGGTCGAATGATAGGGTGGTTTGGAATATTAAGTTGCAAAAGATGTGGATAAAAGCAGCCGTGAACTATTTAAGGTAACACACCAGCATACACCTGGAAATAATTCGGAAACCCACGGGAAACCTCGGGATATGCAGGGCGCGGGAGTCAAAACTGGGCTCCTACACATACGAAGCAGAGATGCTAACTACTCAACTAGGTCATTCACTTTCTCAAAGGAATTATAGGAAGACGATGAATTTCTGGGCAACATTCAAAGTAGGCACCGGTTTACGAAGCACATTTTTACTGCATCGCGATCTGCGGTTATAGGCACCACGTTAACTTCGGCAGTTGATGCGGCGTTATATGACGACCCAAGGGCCGATTTCCGAAGCAGATGAATAGTGCATCGTGATGGTCTGTTATTGACAACACGCAATCTCAACAGTTGATGCGGCGTTATATAACGATCCCGTCGGTTAACGATAACGTTCAGAGCACACGTGCTGTTAAAAGTATTAACGATCAACTTGGAACATAAAAATATGGAGCAGTGTAGAAAAGACTCAGCAGGACACAAGAAAGAGATGAACCGAAGAGATGAAGGTTACTGACGTCAGCGCAGAGTACTTCGACACTGATAACCCCGCCGCAACGGGTCGACCTCAGGGAGCGAAGATGAAGGTGGTGGCACCATGATTCCGGTAGCCGTGTTCACCACGTCTGACGTTCTCAAATTACGCAGTTCTAACGATCGAATGCTACTGAATTGTCACTAACCACGCCACATCCACGTTGCTGAATTATTTTCAGTACACGTAACTCCGTCCGCCTAGCCCCAGCAACTGTTTCCAGCATATCTGGTTTTCGGTTACACGACAGCTGCCCAGCACAGTATCCTGACCGTGCGCGAACAAATTTCGATCACGTATTGTCAATTTTTTAATACTTCGCGATATATATTCTATTCCCGTTACTTTGCTTCATATAAATGTTGTAAGGACTGTCATACTAACAGAAAATATGGCCAACAACCACTCCGTGGTTGAATGCAATTCACGCTTATTTCCGTGGTTCTTGGTAAAAAGAAATTCCGAGAAAAAAGACAAACTACCCAGAAGGTATGACACAATGTTGTGATAGTTTATGGTAGCATCAAATACTTAAGAAAACGAAAGCGATGCTACAACATTCAAATTGGCTTACCGAAAGTGGGTGTTAGAATGTGAACTCGACTAAGGTGACTGATATATTTCAATAACTAGCTCTTGAGACGAAGCTGCTATATTTATCTTATTTATTTATTTTATTTCTTTGGCGCTGCGGCCCAACGCGGACCATGGCCTCCTCATTCTAGAGGTTTGTAGATCACACACAGCACCACACTCGGTAGGACTCCTCTGGACGAGTGATCGGCTCGTCGCAGAGACCCCTACCTGGCAACGCACAACACTCACAAGAGACAGACATCAATGCCCCCGGGAGGATTCGAACCTTCAATCTCAACAGGCGAGCGGCCGCAGACCACGCCTTGGAACGCGCGGCCACTGGGACTGGCCGATGAAACTGCCATTAAGTACAAGGAAATTCCTCTTACAGTTCAATGAGTTGGAATGTTTAGGGAAGTACCTGAAGCAGAATGGTACAAAAACTTCATCACAAGAAACCTCATTACTGAGGAAAGTGAAGAAAGCCACAGCCAGTTCCATCATGTGCTTGAAATCGGTGACCCCAAGGTTATCTATACTATGCGTAGAAATTCCGTTCTCGAAGTTACGGGCTCAAATCTCCTAGGATGATAGTCTTTGACACATTCGAATCACTTCCATGACCGCAACGATACACAAAATAAATACACAAAAAGTGTCATGTCTGCCGCCGCCAAAAATTGTTAACGTTGCAAAATATTCACGAAATACTGACCGATAAGCAAGTCAATAATCTCCCAAAGCTCCCCCCCCCCCCGCCCAACGTTCTGAGCCATACGGACCCCTTCCATTATTGGCACTAGTCCAAAATGCCTCGGCGCACTGTAGTATTAATAAACTGTCTTCCATTCTGACGTCCTCATCATCATCATCATCATCACTATCATCAGCACCATCAGCATAATCACCATTAGGCCTATCACTGTCGACAACTGAGTTTACTAACGAAATTTGGCCACTGATCAAGTATGCAGCATGAATATATTATAATACTGCACTTCTGCGATCAACGTTGCGAATTTCTATGGGGGGGGCGGGGGGGGGGGCGGACGGTGGGAATCTTGCATACAATTGAAATTGTGATGGTAAAAGGTAAAGTTGTTTCCGTGCAATCCACGACAACACATGGAGATGACCGCCCTATTCTGCAAGGCGTGATCGCTAGTGGGCAGCTAGACGGCCCCACCGCTTTACTTGCGGGAACACGGCCGCTACGGTAGAAATACTATTTATTAACAAAATGACTATGTTAAGAGATCGCTTTCTGTATCACGAACAGGAAACCGAGAATTGTCTAAGACAACGACATGTAGGAGACCTACGTCACCGGCATTTCCTAGTCCCTACATTCATCAGTTCATTTCCGCAGACGCTGGCTGCTGAATAGTGCTAATAAGTGAATGAATATGGCAACATTCTGCACAAGTCTGTCGTTATGTTTTGTGTAAGAAATATTTTTCAAGCACACTTTCAACGAGCTACACGTGTGTATAAAATTACAGTTTACTGTTTAGAAACACAATACACAATATTATAACATAAATCAGAACTGTAATTTCAAAATAACTTATGTAACCTCACAAACATGGGCGACATACATCGATTTTTCATCTATCACTGAACATTTAGGGTTGCAACAATTACAACAGACATGGTGTGTCAACATGTGTTTCCTAATTTAAAATGCTCTACGTTATGGGACCTTTATTTGCTTTTCTTTGCGTGGGCCTGCGGCAGCTCATGAGCCTAGTGTACATAGGCCTACCACTCCGGATGATAGACGAATGAACACGGCTGACAAAGAAACCGAAGCCACTCTGTCTACCACAAATCCCACATGGACTACCCGACTACCCTACGCTCGGAAAAAGTTCTCCGCCGTAAGAGGTCAGCAACTAACCGACTAAGGTACCTTACGATACTGCGTACCATATCCTAGCATTAAGTGTACTCTGTGCTGTTGGAATAATTCCCCGAGGAGTTAACTGCACAGAAAGGAGCCGATCGCGCGAAGGTAATAGTCACACAACTACTAATTAGTTCCGCACTAATTCAAGGTACCCGAACGTTTATTCCCGTATGCTAAACGGCCCTCCACAAATCTTAGCAAAAGCCAACCAAGTCCAGTATACTTCCAATTTAATACTGCTTCAGATATGCGTTTAGTTTCCCCAAGTGTTCTTATGCTTCAGATTCCTTGGCAAATACTTTTTACCACGTACGTACGCCCACTTCTCATATTTTTTACCACGTGCATAGGCCTAGTTGTCACATTTTGTACCACGCATATAGGCCTAGTTCTCAAATTTTATGCCACGTACAGAGGCACAGTTCTCGTATTTTAAACCACGTACGTAGTCCAAGTTCCCATATTTTAACCGCGTATGTAGACCTAGTTTTCGTGTTTCAATCCACGCTTGTAGACCTAGTTCTACTATTTTAACCGTGTATGTAGAACTTGTTCTCATATTTTAAACCGCGTATGTAGACCTAGTTCCATATTTTTTACCACGTGCGTAGGACAAGTTCTCGTATTTTTGTACCACGTATGTAGGCCTAATTCTAAAAGGGCTATGATCCATTAGTTGTATTGATTTTATAAAATTGTGCTTCTAGCATTTATAAACGGGACTAGCCTACTGTAGTGTAGGCTACTAGGTGTCAATGACTGTATTCCTCCCGTTGTAACCATATACAAATTAAGAATACCCACACTAACGAATCCTAAAACAGTTTTGTTTTTAAGTGCTTCGTGACAGACAAAAATTACAGCCTGAGATCTGAAGCTGTAACGACCGTGTTTCCGAAGAAATTGTGTCATCCGATAAGGTGATGCCGTACAGTCTGCCAAAAATTTGCAAACATTTCTGAGAAACCTTAAATTCAGGGGTATACAGAAGCAGTAGGGTCTTTCGAAATGTAGGTAAACTTCAACCAGACTACACGGCGTCAATCTCGGATGACAGTAGACTTGAAAAAATTACGATTCATAAAACAGACATGTTGCTTTATTAAATTTTATTTATTATTATTTTATGCATTTATTTTATTATTTTTATTATTCTTGTACATAAAAATTTTAGAACTAGCAAATCTTACTCGCAAATGGAAGTTTCAGTGTGCATTCCCACCGATTTTGTTCATTCTGACATATTTCTTGTGAAACCCTAACATTCATGACAAATGCCGGAATACATACAATTTTGATCATCTTTAATCCACATGTCACTGTCTTACAAACATCAACAGCACCCCAACCGACTCGAAACAATTATATGGGTCATACAGGAGGGGCCAAATATGGGAAATGACGGCGAACAGATGAGGAAGAACAAGGCTCACGATGATGTCTCGCAAGATGTACGCTCTATCTATATACGCGCAGCCCGTTCCAATATGCTTCATTTACCACACAAATAATCTACTATATAGAAGTACATTCTCCGGTGACACTAGTGGCCCCTGCAACAGCCAAGAGGCCTACGGGTCGGCATGGCGGACTGAACCGGGGACGGAGGTTGCTTCGCTTCGCCTCTCTACACGGAAAAAAGAGTTATATTCAGAGGAGGCAACAGACACAAAAAAAAAAGCGGAGAGAAAGAGAAATGGAATCCGAAAAGGAGATGCCCCCTAAAAAAAAAAGGACTGGAGAAAGTGGGGTTATAAAAGGAATGGGTGCGCAATACAGGAAGGAGGGGGAGGGAGAAATGCAGTGTTATGTTTATTTTTCTTTGCTTGCGCCAGCCCCTTTTTGCTGCTGTATATAGGATAAAACATAAAAGTCAGAGACATGGACACAAGTCCGAACTTGTTATTACAAAAGGATAGTCGCTAGCCGTAGGAAAAATTTGCTGCAACAAATCATATATATATATATATATATATATATACAGGGTGTTTCACGACTTTAGGGCATAACTGCAGGAGGTGATTTCCTAGGCCTTTGTGATCAAAAAAGTTCATATAAACATGTGTCCGATTTTG
>Ga0123352_10018178_pt1 | contig 11207 bp, 9 predicted proteins | sample TergutLab28metaG_FD_89700 | JGI IMG/M metagenome (GOLD analysis project Ga0123352, IMG submission 89700) | Labiotermes labralis P1 segment gut microbial communities from Petit-Saut dam, French Guiana - Lab288 P1 | ecosystem: Host-associated > Arthropoda: Insects > Digestive system > Gut ... | reverse complement strand
TTGTTGTGTGTGTGGGTGTGGTTGGGGGGGTAGTTAGTGGGGGGTTGTGGGGGGGGGGGGGGGGGGGGGTGTGGTTAAGGAGGGGTGGGGGGGGGGGGGGGGTTCACAAGTTGGGTAAACTAGATTGGAGTGTATGTATGATTGTAAGTTGGGGTCTGCTGTATTACAACTTCACTGATTCTGTACATAGAAAAATCATACTCTAATACATGTTGTTTGGATTTTGCGTCATGACAGCACTTCTGAAACTGTCGCAGATCTCAGGGCCTGTCAGCAGTCGATTAGAGTCTATATGTTTGCCTGAACAAGCTGCCACTTCGCCATTTGCATCAGGACCCTGCATAGCCACTGGCTGGGGACAAGCAAGTCGCACTGGCCCACTGACAGCTAAGCTACTAGAGGCCAGGATTCCTCTGCAGGAGAATGCAGTATGTCGGTCTAAATATGGTAACTCCGTGCCCATTCGGGCAGGACATCTGTGTGCAGGACACCTTGATGGATCAACAGGCACATGTGTGGTGAGTGGCAATGGATGATATGGCTGTGCTGGTGTTTTAGGTGTGTGTGTGTGTGTGTGTGATGCTGACAGTTACCCAGATTATCATGTGTTAGATGTGCTGTTCATGAACATTCAGTTCCATGGTTCTGAGCTTTGCATTTTCATCATTTTTCTGGACCTAGGCAATACCAGATGGTCTCTGCAGTATGCTTATGCTGGAACAGCAGCTTCTGTGAACATTGCATGATGTCTGCATTCCTTTATCCCTTTAAAACCCAAATAAGTGGCAGTACTTCTCTACCCAATGCTCCCCCAATTCCCATTGAGCATTGCTTTTTGATGAATCCCAGGCATTGCCAGTTTGTTGTCCTGGTGAGAGTCATTTTAAGAAGAAGATGAGTGGAGGAATGATACTGACAGGGGAAACCAACATGCTGGGAGTGAAACCTGTTGTCCCAGTGCCAGTTTGTCCATGTCACACCTCATGTGGACTCAGGCAGGATCAAACCAGGCCTCCACTGTGAGAGGCTGACAACTAACTAAGTGCCTGAGTCATGCCATGATCTTTAAACTTAACATGGATTATATTTAAAGATTCAGTTTGTATCTCACAGTACACACTGCACTGTCGTGGTAATAAAAACCACTTGCTGTATAGGAAAATAATTATTATTTGTTCTTAGATCCATATTATGCACATAAATGGAGTTTGTGGGCAGAATGTAGAGTTTTTGACAGTTCAACCTGATGATATATACAGTATCCCATCCTTAAAGTGTTAAGAAGCTGGTTTCGCAGGACGGACAGGGCCCAAAGTGGAGGTCACAGATTCTTGAAGTAGTTAATACCAAGTGAAGAATGCTGTAGTCTGTTATGTCACACCATTTAGTCACGTAATTCGGTAGTGTTGTTTGAGAGGAACATCCTGCCCCCATCTTCAGGGTATAAATGAAGATGTAGGCAGGGGGTTCCTCTGACTTGGCAGTAGGTACCACCAAACTACACAGAGTTACATCAGATTGTATCAAGCCTCCATAGTTGTCCATATGAGATTTTGTTTAATTTTGTATGTTTTAGTCAATAATTCAACATCAGAGAGCAGAGTCCTTGAGTAGCTACTAATTTGCAGCCAGTCAAGAAATTTCTCCCATTTTGTGGAACCTGAAGTTCCCTTACCATGTTCACTGCAGTCCACCTCTTGTCCCTGTCGTGTGCCAAATAAGTATAGTTTACACCAATCCATGCTCTTTTACATCGCCTCTGTCTCTCTTGTGACTATGTTTCTAATTGTTGATGGCCAATACAGTGCCGAAACATGTAGGAGACTAGCAGCGTGTAATGGTATCGTAAACAAGTTACAGTAAGTGTAGTTAGTTGAACTGTTTAATATTTAATTTTGATGTGCTTAGATCTTGCAGGTGGTTACCTTCCTTTAGGCTTCCTCACACATACCCTGCATTCATTTTTCTTCTCCCTGATGCATGCTACATGGCCTGCCTGTCTCATCCTCTCTGATGTGATCACTTGAATGAAACTTTTGAAGAGTACAAATTACAAAGTCTGTTATTCAATTTTCTTCAGTCCCCTGTTACTTCCTCCCTATCAGGTTTAAATATCTTCCTCACCACTCTTTCTTGAACTCCCTCAGCCTATGTTCTTCCCTGAATGTATGAGATCAGGTTTCACAACCATATAAAACAACAGGCAAAATTATAAATCTGTTTACATTAATTTGCTTATTCATGTACAGCCAACAGTAAGACAAAAGATTCTGGACCAGATGGTTGCAGGCCTTCCCCATATTTAATCTGCTCCAACTGTGCATACAATTTTTATTTGTCAGTGTTTTTCCAAAATATTTGAACTGTGCCACATTTTCAGAGTCAGCAAATCATATATGTTTAATGTGTGTGTGTGAGAGAGAGAGAGGGGGGGAGGGAGGGAGATAATGGGTGGGCAAGTGAGTGAGTGGGATACTTCTAAACTGGCTTACTTTTTTTTATCATGGCATCCCATTGTGTTTTACACGTTACAAAATACTTAACAGTTACTATCAACACAATTAATTCATTACGTGTTAGATGTTTTTAGTGTGATTAGCAATTCTAATTTTTATCCTGGTCATCTTGTTGTTTTATACATATTATACAATATTTATCAATTACTATCAACACAATTTATTATAACAAATTAGTTAGTTGGGTTGATGGTAATTGATTAACTCCATTGAACTACATTCATTGAAGCCCGTGTGTAAGATGACAGAAATATTTATTCTGTAGAGAGCCTTTTGTTAGCCACAGAAATATGTTTTGGTGTAAAGGTGATGCAGTGGTCAAGCCAGTGCTGTACTTTTTCCTGCCTTCTCTCCTTGTTCTATGTTGCTGTTTGTAGGGTGACTCGGGTGGACCGCTACAGTGTAGTATGGTGGATGGGCGATGGTATCTGGCAGGCATCACATCATTTGGTTCTGGTTGTGCCAAACCTGGTTATCCTGATGTATACACACGTCTCTCATTCTATCTGCCATGGATCAGAAATAAACTGAAGCAACAATGAGGACTGGGATTTCCCTTCTTTTTTGTGTTTTTGAACATAAGAGTGTCACTGCAACTTGCCATTGCCCTTTCCTTCAGTGTTTAATAGCACATGTTTGTGATTTTGAACACAAGTTGAAAATTCCATTATGGATATTATCTCTTTGTTTGTCTGCTCTAAGTGTGATATGAATACAATGCAGAAGATTCTGTCTCCAGCGATATGGGACTGTGTCACTGGGTGAGCAGTGCAGGTCAAATTGAAGGATCACAGTGCCTTTGTCTGCAGATTGAGAAGGCCTGTTGCACTGCTTGACCTTGACAATGGCAGTGCTATCTTGTGGAACACTGGAAACTGCTCACTGAACAGCGCAGCGTCGGGTCTTAGAGTAATGATGTGCCAACAGTGCTCTAGGGCAGAAGATTCTGACTAGTGCAGCAGCCACTATCATGACTGTGTCTTGGTGGCTTTTGGTGTTGCCATTCTTACTTTTGTTTATTCTGCTGAACAAATGGAGTGCTGATTGTAAATTGGCTTTATGAATTAGAGCATTGTCAAATACATTGTCATGTACTGTACTGGAGGATTCTGTTCTTCTGGCAGATTACACTACATCACTGGGTCATTTGTTCTATATGTTTTGAACGCATGCATCTCTTTCTTCTTCAAGCATTGAAGGTTCAGAAAATAAAAGAATACTCAAACGTTATTGTGAAAACATCAAAACTTGCAAAATCTACTAATTGCTTTTTCTATTCACTCCTCACAAAAGCAGTTATGTTACAAACAAAATGGTTGGTATACATCTGTCATATCTCTCAGTGATTACTTATTTCTGTTCCCATATTGGTTGCATTCCATACCAATTTTGTAACTAATACACAAGGATACTTACTCAACAGCAGTGCCTCCCAGTCTACGGGGCTGTGAAAGTAGTACTGGGATCTGTCAGCTGCACAAGTATCAGATTATCATGTCCCTGGGAGTATGAAAATACGAATTGTGCATGCATGATGCACTGTAGCTGTCTAACTGCTGTTGATAATGGACTGGCAGGAACAGACACTTAATTCTTCATCCTTTGTTGTTTATCATTACAGTTTCACCTGAGATGGTCTCAGTTCATTTGTGAAATCTGTCTTCTTGAACACCAGAGCTAACATGCAATAATTTTGCAGTGTGTGCACTGTAGAAGGAATGTAAGTGGAATTTTTGTAAAAAACATACCTTGACAACTGCACCATATAAAAGAACAGTACACAGAATTGTGGAAAATAGTTGACTTACAGGGTAAATGCTGGACAAGTAACACAAAAACCTGTGCTTGTGTTGGATAATTCATGGTTCATTTTAAGTAGGAATGTAAGCAGCCAAAATACACGTGTTCCTGTCACTAGTTAGTCCCCGTGCAGTTCCTGCAGCTACCTGTACATGATCTGAAAGTGCAGTCACTGCATGTAGAATCGTGGTGTCCAAGTTTCTTGAAGATGCAAATCCCAGCCATTATGCAACTTAATTCCACGCAATTATTCAGGGAATTAACTGAAGAAGAGAAATGTCAGTATTTGGAGAGGAGAGCTTTGTCGTGTGTTGAGAAACATTTAGAAGGTGCAAGTTGTGGTCAGTACTTTGAGAAGCTCCTGTGAAGGGACTTCCCTGTAAGGAAAAACAACTAAATTCCAAGCAGATGCAAATGTCAGTGATAAAACCTCCCATGACAGCTGCTTTTCTCAGGGACACAATAAAAAGGCCTGTGTAATTTTAATATTTGAATATGCTTCAACATAAATAGTTGTTGTGAATTTTTTTTAAGGTATGGTACTGTTGGTAATACTCTTTTCCATATGTTTCCATGCACATGTGACAGCAAATTAGAAAGAGACACTGTCTTATGATAAAATTTCCCCATTATATTTTAAACTATACTGATTCTAATACAATGTGGAAAGTGTATGTGTATATATATATATATATATAAAATGACAGGCATACCCCTACCTTTGTACTGCTTTTAATTTCCCACTGCCAGAAAGCATAAGTTCAGATCAACAACAGCAGAGCAGGTCTCTAGACTCTGGAAAAGTGAAAGATCTCTTCCTTATGCTGGGAATGGTAGTCCAGCCTGTAGCCATGTTACAGCTACGTATGTATGTCAACAGTTACACACGAGGACCGTCAGAACTGTAAGGTTTTGTTTGATAAATCGGAATGTGTGTGTATTGATTTCTCAAAAAATAAAATTAAATAAAATTATAGTAATAGATCTTAATTAGTGACTAGAAATCACTGAAAAAGGAATATAGAATTCCTCTATTTTCTTCAGGACTTTGTATTTCTCACTTTGAATATACCACTGTAACGTGAGGACAGACGAACAGAAGTAATTTAGTTTTCTTTTGTTGGGAAGCAACAGTCCACATGTCAGGGATTGTAATGAAACAAATGTCAAAATTTGGAGTTTGGCCAATGTAACAAATGTACAGAATATGAAGGAATGTGTGTGCATTCTGTACTTTACGTGCATTCCTAAGGTCAGAAATGGGATCTCCATAAGGCCTCTTATTGATTGCTGTAGGTTAGTTTAATTGTTGTTTCTCAAAGGTGAACATTTCAGTTTTTTTTTACATTCATTTTACAGTTTTTATTGGATGTATTATTGTGCTGTTTTTCTACTAATTTTGAACCATGACAAAAGCAATGAGTGTGTCACTTAATTGGTTATTGGTGTTGGGAAATCATTTATTACATACTGTGTACAGTGAACAGTTTACTATGTTTTTCATTCACATACTCTTACACTGTTCAGCGATGTACGTATGTAGTGCTGGGGAAGTTGCGAGGGTCATTCAAGTCACACCGGGACTTCTGAATTTATAAAATAAAAGAAGAAATTTCAAGGAGTGGAAACTGCATTTATTTTCTGACATACTCCCCTGCTACACTTATCCCAGCGTTTAACTAATGCTTGGAAAGCTTCGGCATAGAAAGATTCGTCAGTACTGCTAAACCATCCTAGGAAGGCCTGCTTCACTTTGTCATCAGTGCTGAAATGCTGACCTCCGAGGAACTCCTTTAGGGGTCCAAACAGGTGGAAATCATTCAGAGTGAGGTCTGGGCTGTAAGGGGGATGTGGCAATACCTCCCAGCCGGGTTGCTGTAATGTGCACCTAGTGCAGTGAGCAGTATGAGGTCGTGCATTGTCCTGGAGAAACAGGATGCCCTTGGTGATCAAACCAGGCCGTTTTTTCTGCAGACGCTTATGCACCACTCAGAACACGACACAGTAATATTCACTGTTGATAGTGGTACCACGGGGTAGAAAATCCACATGAACAACGCCACGTTTGTCCCAGAAAACACTTGCCATCACTTTTCCAACAGACGCAATTGCTCAAAATTTTTTTGGTGGTGGTGAATCCGCATGCTTCCCTTGCTTTGATGCTCGTTTTGATTCCGGAGTTGAATGACGTACCTAGATTTCGTCACATGTAATGATGCGATCCAGAAAATCCTGGCCTTCCCTGTCAAAACGCTCCTTCAACTCAGTGCAGTCTTCAACTCTTCTGTGCCAGTCAAAAGCGGAAAGCAGTCTTGGTACCCAGCGTGCGCTAACTTTTCGAAAATGCAAATGTTTCGTCTCTTGTGCAATTTCCCCACAGGTTATGCGTCGATTATCCAGGATCAGGCGTTCCACGCGCTGAATGTTCACACGAATGACTGCTGTGGGTTGGGAACCACCACGGCCGGGATCGTCACTAACGGACGTATGGCCATCTTTGAAATGTTTACACCATTCAAATGTCTTACTGCGGCTGAACCTCTCAACACCGTACTGTGCTTGAAGTCTTCTGTAGATATCCGTGGGTTTTACGCCTTCGTTCACAAGAAAAACTTCATCACAACACACTGTTGTCTGCCGTTTTGATTAACGGTCTCTGGACTGGCCCGCGACTTATGCGCCGCCTATCAGTAATAGAACACACTTGCCACTTATTACTGCGTGTAGTATACCGCCAGCTAGCAACCCTTTTTATACCTGAAAAATTAAAAGTCCCGGTTTGACTTGAACGCCCCTCGTACACAGAGAAGTATGTGTTTAGAACATGGTGCATATCACCAGACTTAAAGTGCAACACATACCATGGGCAGAAAGTTTAGTCTCTTCAGAAAGCCATAATTTGTTTGTAGTGAACTTAATGACATTTTGCTTGTAATGCCTGACTCCGGCTGGATAAGAATGAGCTTCTGCCACCAGCAAGAGAAGTTTGGGTTAATTAACCTGGAAGTGTGAACTAATGGTGGGTTTTATTATATTTCCACAGTTATCAGTGGTAGCCCAGTTAGTAGATGGACAGGTTGCAGGCTTTAACATTCAAAATTTGATTCCTTGCAGAGGTAAGAGCCCCCCCCCCCTTTCGCACACCATTTTGCTGCATTGTCAAGAATGGCTGTGGGCCTCACACAGCCTCATGTCTGTTGTGTATGGTTGCCTCTGATGAAGTGACAGCAGTGCGATGCAACAGTTAACAATGTGTGGAACTCTACCTGCTGCCACCTGTAACTGGTCATTGCAGTGGAATGCTTCACATTTCACAATGCTGTGCCCGCATAGCATGCTAGTTCGCACTGTAGTAGGCACATGTATCTTTTTTTCTGAAAAAAAAATGTATTTGAAATTTATTTAACACTTATGGCCTGATCTTGCACATACTGTACAGTACATGTGGCCGCTTTTAATTCAAATGGTTTTGAAACTTAAATGTTGAAAAGTGAAGTAGTATGACAACTTTGTACTTTTATACAAATTGTGAAATAAAATTTCTTTTGGGTATTAATTAGAAGCTAGAAGGCCAAAATGCATAAACTCTGGAATTTCATACAGTCTGAAGGTAAAAATATTCATGTGGAACATGTAATGACATGTAGGTCACTCCCTTTTTTGAACCAAGTTCTTGGCGTTAGCTAATGACAGTGTCTATGTTTAACTTCTGTTTTTAATTATTTTGACTTTTACCATAATTTTGATAGACTTTTTTAACATCACCCCCAGCTTTGTAGGCTCTGTAGAGAATTATCTATAGAGACGAGGTACTTGTGGCAGCATGGTTGTCACGGAGTACGCAGGGGTTTGAGACGGAGGCATAACGCATTCACGCCAGCTGTTTGTTGGATTGTGAAGGGGCCGGGGGACGGGGGAGGCGTTGGCGTGTGCGCGGGTTAGTGTGTCTGTCGATTAGCGGACCACGTGCATGAAAATGGTGAAGGGATCAACGCTCTCGGCTCGGCAAAGTGCAGCGAACGTACTCGGCCAGGTGATAAATGTATTCAGTCTGTTGGTTATGATTGAGGAAGAACTTGACATGTTTCCACGTGGCCTGAATCATGTTAGTTCTTCAGCCTGGCACACCACCGACTTGGGAATTGCACGATGGGCTGAACATTTCATATCGCAGGAGACGCAGGTCTTGTGAGAATTGTGTGCCGTCTTTGACTGATGAAAAAACGTAGAGCAGAAAGGTGTTTGTCGCCACACCGTCAACACGATCTGGCGACCGGCCGTTATACCAGGCAGGAACGTGCGACATATGCGCGACGTGCTCTCGGTACCTCAATACAGTGTGTGTGTTATATATCCGGCCATGTGGACTATTGTGCATTAGACAGGATATTGAAGAGGTACAAGTGAAAGGACGCAGAAGAAACGACAGAGAAGCAACACACACACACAATACACAATCTACAACATTTGAACCAAACTCGGCGGCAGGGAGGGAAGAATGTGGCGCGCCGTTGATAAATGCGCGAGAAGTGGAATATATACATAGCCACAGTGCTTATCAAATTAATTAGGGGGTGGAGGCGGCGAGGATACAATCAGACTAACAGCAGTAACAGCTGGGGGATGCGAGAGGAAGCATGGATATGTCGGAAGGTTACACAGAGCCGGAGATGTAATGCATTGCGGACTATTCAATACTCACCCTAGTTTACTGGAAGTCATCTGACACTCCACGAGGTGCTCCTTCTCACAATGTGTGGAGGGGACCGACTCGCTCTGTACTGATGAAACTGCAAATTCAAAATACCACAGTCCGATTGGACACAATTTTGTCATTAACACTAACTAAAAACATTTAACCTAAGGTCCGTCTCGAACGGAGCTATGAATGTTATGGGGGTCACAAACAGCACAGCTCTTGCCGTATCACCAATGGCGGGGAAGAAAAATGTCCCCACAAGACCGGATCGAGCCGCTTGTAGATATAGGACAAAGCGCGAAGCAGTGGCAGTTTCACATGGTTGCGCTGGAATTGCGCAATAAGATGAGAAGTGAAATTCAGCGTACGACATACAAATCTAACCCTCGTGTCACTCTACAAGCCAGGTGGGAGGATAATGCACTTTGTGGGTGAGACATACCAGCACCACATACGGGAAACAGGTGTTACAGTCAACTCTCCCAGCGCCATTGTGGGCAGTTACGAGGAACTACTGTACCACAAAGAGCGAGGTGAGCCTGGATGCCGCGACGGTTCACACGAGAGGCCAGTACTTACAAATGATCTGTACCTGTATTCGCCTGGTAAAAGCACCGCAGCTCGTCATTTACACCCCTTTGCAACTTTAAAATGGGCACGAAAGAAACATACATCAGCGACATCTCACAGCTGAGATTACCGAACTAATAGCACGTACTTCCTGAGTCAGACCAACAGCTGTCAGTAAGTGCGGTAGTCACACGCTATACGACTGTGGTCATTTACGTTTTGTGCTGCAGCTGTAGCGTGGACGAGTATGTGACGGCATGCAAAACAGTTGGTAGAACGGAACATTTTTATGGTATTCTGAGTTACGATGGTAAATATACGTTATGTTTATAATAATGACATTGGAAAATATGGGCTCTGGTTTTGTATAACATGAATACAGGTATGTTCGAATTGTATGTGTAATTTTTTGTTTTTGTGTTCCACAGGCTCGCAACGCAGAGAAGGCAATGTAAGTAACGCATGGAAATTGATGATGTGCCTTGGAGTTGAGAATAGAACATGTGCTTTTCCATATGAAATGTATTGTAATATTCTCGATAACACCAGCCGAATAAGTTACACAGGAAACCGTCATATCCAAAAATTACGGGTGGGTTAAATAATTTGTACAATATTATTTCTGATGGGTTATGTTTGTTTCAGGACAACTTTAGCCCGATGGAGGGCAGCCCAAGTAAGTGATACGGGAAAGGAAAAGGAAAGGAGGCCATATCTTGCATCAGAGTGTCTTGATTTATCTAAAGCAGAGAAATGGAGAATGCAGATTATTCGAGAAATAGCAAAGAAAGTTGCTCAAATACAAAATGGTAGGCTGTCAAGATTTCTATATGCTACTATTTTAGCAGTGGAAGTTACGTGAAGGTTTTGGAATTTATAACAATACAAATTCTGTGGCATCCAGACCAGTCCTGAGGCTCAACCCTTTTGGTGACCACCCACCTCCTTCAGGTGCTGGGTTGCGAATTGGTTGGAGGCACACCTCTGCTTCCCCTGTATACCCGTCCAGGCATGTCATAGGGTGACCTGGAATGGTAATTGTGAATTGCTGTCCAACTGCATGTGACCTGTATGAAGTTAGGATGGTGTAAGGTTGTGACATTTTGATGCGTATTGAGATGCCTACTTGTAAAGAATGTTATTCCTTTTTGTTACAATGATTCCTGGCAGGGGCAAGAGATTTTCCTCTTCTAATTGTCCCGCCTGGCACTGGGGCCTACCCAGTGGGTGTCTGATCTATTTCTGTGTAAAGACATAGCCGTATGAGACTGATCACTCACCTCGATTGATTGTCTATTTACTTTACATTAATTGTTGAATCTACAGAAAATGCAACACCGCACAATCTTAATAACTAGATAAACACAACTTTTTTAGATAGGTAATGTAAATAGACATTGTATTTTTAACAATTCTAACAACCGGACAAACATAACCTTATAGATACAACTAATCAGCAATTTATATGATTTTATGACTAGACAGACTAAGCAAACATGAATGTAAATAGACATAGTACCTTTCTAATAAGTTTAATAACTGGATAAACATAACCTCTACATGACATAACATGTTTATAGTAAGTAATACACAGTAATCACACCCGAAAAATTCACACATAA
>Ga0123352_10018176_pt1 | contig 11207 bp, 12 predicted proteins | sample TergutLab28metaG_FD_89700 | JGI IMG/M metagenome (GOLD analysis project Ga0123352, IMG submission 89700) | Labiotermes labralis P1 segment gut microbial communities from Petit-Saut dam, French Guiana - Lab288 P1 | ecosystem: Host-associated > Arthropoda: Insects > Digestive system > Gut ... | reverse complement strand
TGGATTACTATAACCATCGGCGCATCAAGGAAAAATTAAAAGGATTAAGCCCTGTTAACTACAGAACTCAATCCTTATTCTATGTTGCTTAATTTTTTGTCTAACTTTTTGGGGGCAGTTCATTTTGTGTATATGGCTCTTTATTTATATCATCGTGAAAGGATGAGATATATGAGATACAACGAATTTGGTAAAACAGGCATCAAAATGTCTAAACTAGGTTTTGGAGCAATGCGCCTGCCCATGCGTGGCGAAGGCGATAAGCGCGAAATTAATGATGATCTAGCAATTCCTCTCATGCAGCATTCCTTCGAGTTAGGTGTCAATTACATAGACACCGCGCCATATTACTGTGACAAGCTTAGCGAAGGTGCTGTAGGCCGCGCACTTAAAGGTTATCGTGATAAGGTATATGTGTCTACAAAAAACCCGATAGAAAATACTTCTGCTGATGACTGGATGAAGCGCCTTGAGTCGTCATTAAAAAACCTTGATACAGATTATATTGATTTTTATCATTTTTGGGGTATAAACCTAAAAGGATTTAAAGAATGGGAAGGTTTAAGTGATGGTCCGTTACAAGCTGCGGAGCGTGCTAAAGCCCAGGGGTTAATTAAGCACCTGTCGTTCTCTTATCATGATTCTCCAGAGAATTTGCGCTATATCATTGATAGCGGGCGTTTTGAGTCTGTTTTAATACAGTACAATTTACTTGACCGCTCTAACGAGGATAATATTGCATATGCCAAAGAAAAAGGACTTGGTACAGTAATAATGGGTCCTATCGGTGGTGGTCGTTTGGGTGTGCCAAGTGATATCATTCGCGATTTACTAAAAGACAGACCTGCCAGCACGGCTGAAATGGCGATGCGTTTTGTTTTGGCTAATCCAAACGTAGATGTTTCTTTATCTGGTATGGGTACTATGGAAATGCTAATTGAAAATGCGGCGATTGCTGCAAAAGATGGCCATTTATCAGATGCTGAACTTGATCAAGTAAAGGCAATGATGGAAGAAAACAAAAAATTTGCTCAGCTATATTGTACAAGCTGTGATTACTGCAAGCCCTGCCCACAAGATATTAATATTCCACATATTTTTAACATGATGAATAACCATCGTGTGTATGGCCTAACAGACCATGCAAAAGCTGCTTATGCGGAAATGCAGCGTGGCGAAGGATGGGTAAAAAGCGCGGATGCCTCTAAGTGTATAGAGTGTGGCATATGCGAAACGAAATGCCCACAAAAACTGCCGATTGTTAAGCAGTTGCAAGAAACCCATAAAACATTGATTGGCTAAATTACTAGACCCCCTTGAAAATTCGATACGCGGATTTTTAAGGGGGTTTCTTTTGAGAAAATCAAAACCCCTCGTAAATAATGAATTTACAAGAGGTTTCCACATTGCACTTGGCACGAATCGAACGTGCGACCTACCGCTTAGGAGGCGGTTGCTCTATCCCCTGAGCTACAAATGCGAGATTAAATACAAGAAAATTATATATTACATAATCTATTTTGTCTACTATAGTTTGTGCCTTGAAAATTCAACTAATGACAGTTTCTCAGGGTTGCCTAACATTTCAATAATTTTTTCTACACACTCTGCTTTGGTATTTTGGAATGTGTCTACAGCCAAATCGTATACACCTATTTTTGTTATACTGTTTCTAACAATCTAACCCAAAACGGTTCACCATTAGTTAATACGATATACAATAAATATACCTCGAATACGGTTAAGCCTATCGTTAAAGCCCAGTCAAACACGTATGTTCCAGTATCTCGAATTTCTTTTATAGGCCATACTTTTATATATAACCATACAGTCCATGTGGTATAAATAAAACCTACAATAAAAAATACTGTTAGAATAGCTGGCGGAAAGTTTATACCGAAAAAGAATGCAGCCGTAATTAGTATTACTATAATCCAATCAATTCGATTGTAATGCCTGTATATTTCCTTAAATTTTTCCCTTTTACTTTCATTCATAAATTTTGAATCTCCTCTGTTTTTAATTTTTATAAAACTCCTTTGCCTTCAAGTATGGCAATGACTTTTTCTACCCCTTCAAGCTTTGCATTGCGCATTATATTCCATGAAATTAACCCTCATGTTTTTTGGCGGACAACCCAAGAACTCTAGCAAAAAGAACGCACAAGGAGCATATCTGCATAACCCATAAAATAATAAGTGCCGGAGTATAGCTTGCAGGTATAAACTCTACAGCTAAATGGTGCGGCATATTACTCATAACAAACGGAAGCGTATACGTAATCACTAAATCCGCGATTATAATAATCGGAGCAATTAGCCATACAATTTTGAAAGACGGCTTGCGTTTTGTCTTTTCACCGCTGTTCAACCCTTTTACCGCCTTTATGATAAACCGAATGAAGAATCCTATATAAACGATACCTATAACGATTGTAACTGTAAAAATAATATCAGCCACTACATCCATACTCATCGTATTAACACTGCCAAGGGGTTCTCCTTCAAAAGCAATACCCGAAACAAAAGCACCAAATTGAACACCTTCACCTCTTATATTGGCAAGAACCATTACCGCCCTATTATCATGCGGATACGTTCTAAGCGAAGCGGAATAATTTTGCGTTGAGCCATTATGCCGCACTCGACTACCATCATGGTATACATTCCATCCTGACGCATAAATATAATTTCCATGAGCAAAAAAGCCTAAAGCCCCAATATCCTCATGCGACCTTTGCACCACTCTTGCAAATTGCTCCGGAATATCCGCCGTACCAAGATGTATTTCTGCCCACCGTGCCATGTCTGTTATAGTGGAATATATAATCCCTGTGGGTATCACTATAGGGTTTACAGGCGGATTAAACGATGTTGGTTGTAAAAATCTTAATCTGTTACCGCCTATTACCCAACCTGTTTCGTATGCTCGTTGAATGTCTGTAAATGTGTTGTACATTCCAAGAGGATGTAGGACATGCTGTGTCATAAACTCGTCATAACTTTGTCCGCTTATTGCTTCAATAAGAAACCCCAGGATGAAAGAGTTAAAATCAGCGTACCCATGTCTTTCACCGGGATAAAACGCAAGCCCATTTTCAAGCAACCGCGAAATGTAATTATCTTTTGATTCTGTCAAGTAGGGCCAATGAATTGTTGAATTATGCATTAGTCCACTGGCATTTTGTAAAAGATGATAAATCCTTATATCTTCATGGGGTACAGGTGTACCATTGTAACTTACTTCAAACCAAGGCAAATGCTGATTAACTGTGTCATAAGCAGAAAACAGCCCCATTTCTTCAAGCACCAGCACACCAAATCCCGTAAAGGATTTTCCAATTGAGCCTATTTGAAATATGGTATCTTGTGTACTATCTTTGAAGATAAACGATGTTTCACCATTTTGCATAATGGCAATGGCAGCGTTGGGAATACGTGCGCGACTTAGCTCGTTCAATATATGTTCTTCTGCTTCACTACTTATTCCAGTTTGTGCAAACACAGCCGATGGTAATGTAAAAATCAGTACAATAATGCACAACATCATTGTTATTACTTTTTCTTTAATTATTTTCTTCACTTGAAATTCCTCCATTTATTATTTCCACATCTGACATGGCCTTTGAATTTCCGTCACGCAAAAAAATCACCTGCTCTCGATATTTTCGCTTGACCGCTTGCGAAGAAGCCCTTGTAATATCAAGTATAGCAGGTGATTTTTCGGGTTCAATAGTGGCATTACCGACCTGTATATATTCGGGAGTGAAGTGTATCAAAACGAGAGTGAACTAAAAAACAGTCTGCGCCAGCTTTCTAATTTTGCTTGTAGCGTTCCTTTAATTTTTTCGCAAGCTGGTTGGTTGATTTAACTGCTCGGATGTAATCTATCACAACCGATATTGGATATACGATAAATATTATTATTACATTTTCGATAATAGTAGAAGGCTCATCAAACGAAGCTCCTATAATTAAAACCGTATAAAGCAAAACAATTGCCAATACCAATGATAGACAAATTAAATGGCGCACAATCCATTCCGAGCGAGTTAATTCCTTTTTTGAATAAAATGCAAACTCAGATAAAATAATCAAGAAAGACAACGCCATTATATGAAATATGTTATTTAATCTAATAGTGTCAGCCCCCATAAACCACGAGGATACACTCAACACAGCCATAATGAGAAAAAATATTACAAAGAAGTTAACGAACATACGGCCTATTAATTCTTTAATACCCATGACTTCATTCCTCCTCTATATTCCCAAAGCCTTTTTTAATTCGCTTACATGTTGGCGTGAAATAATTACTTTTTCCTTATTTGTTAAGACTGCCTCTACTCTACCAGAAAACGAGGGGATAAGGGATTTTATTTTGCTTGCGTTTACAATGACAGATTTTGATATTCTAAAAAAATCATTTATTGCTAGTTCGTCTAATTCGTAAAGTTTTAATTTCGATTCATACACATTACGCTCACAATAGATAAATGTTTTTTTATCTACTGCTTCAAAATAGAAAATATCCGAAGGGTTTATCCTGTGAATTTCATTGTCAACATATGCGACAAGCATACTACTTGGTGTTTTGAGAGAGTTTAGTACACTCAAAAGTTCGGGACTTATGTTGTGGCACAGCACAATAATTTCATCTTCCACGCCTGTTGGTGGCTCTTTTATTGTAATTTTCAAGAATTGTCACCACCTACCTCATCCGCTTCATTCAAAGAGACACAGTTTATCTCATTCATCTTAGGCAGTTTTCTTACGCTTGGAACAAGTAAAATAAATAAACCAATTACGCCATAGCTAATGCCGTGGAAAATGAAAATATGGTCTACAACAGGAACGATACTACCCAAAACGCCTCCAAGCAAAGCACCAACAGCCACGAAAATAGCTGCAATCGTTGTAGAAATGGTCGATACGCGCCCTACCATATCTTTTGGTGGTATTTTTTGTTTCAATGATGTAAACACAATATCTATAGGTCCTGACAATGCGGCATAAAGAACCGCTATTATATACGCACCTATAAGGCTGGCAGGAATCACTGCAACAAAAACGATGCGTATGCCCCCTGTAATCATGAACAGGACAGAAAGTAGCCGTCCGACTCTAAATTTACTTCCCAGTGTTCCTGTAAGCACAGAAGCAATAATCTCGCCTATCAAAGCCATGATTATAAAAATGATATAGCCTTGCGCCCCTGCGTAGTATTCATAAAATTCAGGCCTGTTAACAGAAGTGATTTGCGCAAACACCGACATTGATACGAAGGCAATAACTATAAATAGCAAAACATTGTGCCGTAGGAACTTTGCTCCAGCTTTCAAATCACTTATGTAATTTGAAGTTTCGGGTTTTGCATTTGCTTCTTTTTTATCAGGTTCTTGTACAAACAAGGCAAACAAAAACGCAATTATCAAAAAAACCGCAGAAACACCATATATAAACGAAAAATTTGCATTTGCGCCATCCGCCAAAGTTATAAACAAAAGAGCGGCAACGCCAATGCCGCCAATTAATTGAACAATCGGAATGAGGGAATTTGCCTTCACTATACTCTCACCTTGAACAATTTGCGGCAACAAGGCTGTTGCAGACGGTCTTTCAAATAATGCCGCAACTGAAAAAACAAGTATCACAGCAAACATAAATAAAATGCCGATTTGCTCATGCAAAGGCGTAAATGCCAACAAAGCTAATGCTGCAAATTCTAATAGCGTTGTCCACCGCATTATGGTAGGCTTTTTGCTTTTATCCACCATCGGGCCGACAGCAAAGGAAAATATAAATGGAAATGCAATTAAGAATCCGGCAATACCTGTATACATCGGGTTTTCATAAATCAAATGGACGGAAAGAAGCATAAATATTTGAAATATTCCTCCACCAAGACCTGAAAAAAACCTATACCCTAAGAACACACGAAATATCTTATTTTTACGTAACAAAATAATCATATTATTTAGTCCTCTCACTATTTTTTAAGAACAACAAATAATTTGTTGACAACACCTCACGTACTCTTTCTTCCATTGCTGCAACATCTTTGTTAGTGTCCATAAGCGAAAACAACGTTAAACCCTGTATAAATGAAAGTTGAGCAAAAAATGTTATTCTGCGAAGTTCTGGCGGGCAACCTATGTTTTCGAACAGCTTTAGCATGAAGTCCACAATAAAATCGTATGGCTCATATCTGTTTTCGCCTCCCGCTTTGATGTTCAAATGGCTGTAAATTAAATCAAAATATTGCGGGTTGCGTACAAAAAACATAACAAATGCACACCCCAAGTCTACGAGCCCCTCCTGTGTTTCTCCTGTTTCATCTACCGATTCCCTTAATGCCGTCAGTAGCTTATCTGAAACGTAGTTTTCAATCGCGCCCATCAACTCATTTTTATTTGCAAAATGAGCATATGGGGCGGCTTCACTAACGCCGCAAGCCGTTGCTACTTTTCTTAGCGAGAGTGCCGCAACGCCTTTGTCGTCAATCACTTCAATTCCTTTTTCAATCAAAGCGGTGCGTAAATCACCGTGGTGATATGACTTATTACTCATAAAATTCTCCCTGTCTTAACCATGTTAAGTTATCACTGTTAAGATTGTAGTATAGCCTTTTTTCAATGTCAAGATATTTTTTGTCAGAGTTACTCTTTCATTGCACGTTGGTGAATCTCAAAATCCCAGTTTTGCAATAGCTACGCTGTTGCAAAACTGGGATTTTCGTGAAGTTATGCAAATCTTGATTTTCAGTGGGTTCAGATTTTCAACATTCACCACCGTTTTCACAAATATGCGTGATAATTTCACCAACCAGAGACTCATCTTGCTCCATGCCCGGCTCTGAATTGGTCATAACGACAACACCGCTTTCCCCTTCGTAGTAGGCACGAAGTTTGCACTGCATCCCAATGCCCCAGCCTTGGGAGAAAAAATATAGTTTGCCGTCTTTATCTTTGTCGAGGAAAACACCTAGACCTTGACCGCTATCACAGCCGTAAGGGGTTAACATAAGCCGTGCCATTTCTTTGTTTAATATCAAACCACCTTTGCCTTGATATGATTTTATCAAGTCAATAACAATGCTTGCTAATTCACTTGTTGTAGTCCAAAGTGCCGCACCTTCTATATTGGGATATGCGGCTCTTATTTGTTCGACTATCTCGCCGTCATTGTCATGCCCTACTGTACAATCTTCCATTGCAATACCGTCATACATATCTTTGCCCGGCTCCCAAAAGAATGTCCGCTCAAGCCCAAGCGGTTTGAAAATAATCCACTTTGCCGCTTGTGGAATGGTTTCACCCAAAACATCAAGCAGCACTTGGTTTATAATGCTATAGCCCGCATCTGAATATTCGCAGTCTGTTTCGGGTTCATACTTTATGCCAATTTCTTCGGGATAGTATGATGTTGTACCTTTCAAAATATCAACAGAGCTGGGGACGCTATCGCCACTCTTATATGGGCTAAAACTTCCGACCGCATCATAAAGCCCTGCTTGGTGGGCTAATAAGTTTGCAAGTGTAACTTTTTTTATCTGCGTGAAATTACTTTCGGGGATTTTCCAGGATGTAAGGTATTCGTTTACGTCTTTGTGCAAATCCAGTTCCCCATACTGTGCCAACCGCAACACGCATATGGCTGTAATCATCTTACTGATCGAGCAAGCGTGAAAGATAGTGTTGTCATTTACGGCCTTGTCTGTTCCCTTTTCGGGCGTTCCAAAATGCTTGCTCCAGTTTATTTGTCCATCAGTAAAATATGTTACGCTAACGCCCGGTATATTGAAATGACTCATTCTTTCTGTTACGTTCATATGATTTTCCTCCGCTTTGTTATTGTCATGCTACAGTTTTCTTACAGCAAACCAAAGTTCAAAATAGCCAAACTCCTCATCGCCGCCGTAAAGTTCTAAATCTAATCCCCCGACTTGCTCATATTGTGATATCGGTAGCCATTCACCAAAAAATCGTTTGTACAAAGACTCAATTACCGTGTCGAAATCATCCCACTTAAATTTTCCAGAGGGAAACACAGCCCATGTATGTGCTGGCACATCTAACACCTTATAGCCACGAATTTGACTATGCTCGCCCTTAAAAGCACAAATCATATAGGGAAATTCGCCGGGAGTAACATCCTTGTAACTACAAATGGCGTGTACACGATCTAAGTTTTGGGGTACAAATGAGGGCAGCTTTCCGGCATCTGCATCTAACTTGATAACCTCACCGTTTGTATGACAGTCCTTCCACAAATCCGCTGGCGTTCTTGGGCTGGTCGCACCCTGCGGGTACTGCTCGCCCATGCAACCGGGATGTTCTCCGCTTTCATTTGTTCTAAAAATGCCTTCTATGCCAAACACTTGAAAAGCATCTTTCTTTTCAATTCTGTAGTCCATTCGCTCCTTCCCTGTAATCGAAACTTGAAAGGAAATACGAGGATACGCTGTAAGAGTTATACCGGCTTTTTTTGCCTGTGTTGGCGTAACACCATGCAAAACTTGAAATGCACGAGCAAAAGACACAGGCGACTCATAGCCATACTTTATCGCAAGGTCTATCACTTTAACATTGCCTTCTTGCAATTCTAACGCCGCCAATGTCAGCCGCCTTCTTCTCACATATTCAGAAAACGGTACATCTGCAACATAAGAAAACATCTTAAAAAATGTGTGTGCAGAACAGCAAGCAATTTTCTCAAGATTTATAAAATCAATTTCGCGGCTCAAGTTATCTTCCACATAATCAAGCGTTGCGTTCATCCGTGCCAACCACTCCATAGCACTCCCTCCTCCAAAATCAATTATAGAAAAAACCAAGTAATAAAGCGAAACATTCCACGCCCGATTTTGTTTGTTTTATTTTTACAACAAAATTTGATATAAAGCGCATAATCAAGCCAGATGCTGCACATACTATTATCAGCAAGGTGTATATTTTCCACTTATAAAAAATGCGATATTTCGCATCGTATATTCCTTGTATGGAGGCGGTTAAACCGCCTCTATCTTTTTAAAAGCAATTTGAATGTTTCCATATTAATAACGGAGTTGATGAGTATGAATGGAGTAAGTCAAAATTTATCATCCCTTCCTCTAATGGCGATAAAAGAAATCCCAGAACCAAATCCTAATGCTGCTGAAATTACAGCACTTATAAAGGAGAGCGGTAAAGTAATGGGATATCAGCTTTCCAATGGCCAGATTTTAGACAAAGAAGATGGTGTGTCATTAGCAAGGCAAGGTGGCATCAAAGGCGTAGGTATTTCTCAGCGAAATGGGAGCGAATACCTGAAATCTTTGCCGGATGGAACCGAGAACAATAATTTAAGCCATTTGCCTTCAGTTTCTTTGGGAGAGGCAAGTTCAAAACAAGTGATAGGATAAGGTGCAAATTATGGCAAAAGCAGGAATGAGAAAACACGAAATTAACGACAAACAAAACAAGCAGAAAGAAAAGAAAAACACAGAACCTCCAGTACCTGAGATACAAGGCAAGGAAAAGAATAAATAATGTTAAAAACCCCTTTAGAGGGGTTTTTGACATTTACCTACTTAGGTGCTACAAACTGAAACGACATGCGTTCAGCTTTAACATCTATAAGCCATATTATACCGCAATATTCAAAACCTAAGCTTTCAAGCAATTTTAGCATTGGGGTATTGTTTTTGTGGGTGTCTATCCGTACATTGTCAGCTTGGGTTATACACCATTTTAGGCAAAATGCACCTGCACCTTTCGCATTTCTTGCCCGGGCTATTCGGTGGACTACGCCGTAGGGTTCGTCGTTTTTCCATGCACCGTCGATTTTTACATAGTTTGGATCTGGCTGGATAGCGAAGTAGAAAACGGCGGCAATGTTACCATTATCTTCGCATACATAACTTAAGTCGTTTTCTATATCTTTTTCGATGGTAGCTTGGGCTGGATATCCGATGGCCCATTGGTCTGGGTTTTGGGTTTCTACCATCATTTGCTGTGCTTCTTTATAAATTTGCATTACGGTTGGTAAGTCGGTTAATGTTGTTTTTCTTATCTTCACGCCTGTGCTCCATTTCTTAATGTTTCTGCCATGTCGGTTTTTTCCCACGGCAGGTCTAAGTCTTGACGGCCAAAATGACCATATGCAGCTGTTTGTTTATAGATTGGTCGGCGAAGGTCGAAATAATTAATGATGCCAGCAGGGCGTAAATCAAAATGTTTGTTTACTAGTTCAACTATTTTTTCATTTGAAATGGTACCTGTGCCTTTGGTGTTTACATGTACGGATACAGGGCGGGCAACGCCAATTGCATAGGCCAGTTCGATTTCGCAAATGCGGGCCAGACCTGCGGCTACAATGTTTTTAGCAATGTAGCGTGCCATGTATGCGGCAGAACGGTCAACTTTTGTAGGGTCTTTGCCAGAAAAGGCACCGCCGCCATGGGCTGCGTATCCGCCGTAAGTATCAACAATTATTTTACGTCCTGTAAGTCCGGCATCGCCTACAGGCCCGCCAATTACAAACCGCCCCGTTGGGTTAATGTAGTATTTTGTTTCTGCGTTTAGCAAATGAGCGGGTATAACCGGTGTTATCACTTTTTCCATTATGTCTTTACGAATTTGCTCGTTAGTGGCTTCTTCTTTATGTTGGGTAGAAACGACTACGGCTGTAATGGCTATGGGAGTACCATTGTTGTCATACTTAACGGTAACTTGAGCCTTGCCATCTGGGCGTAAATATGGCACAGTTCCGTTTTTACGAATTTCTGCTAGCTTTTGGGTAAGCTTGTGAGATAGGGAAATTGGTAGCGGCATCAGTTCTTCGGTTTCGTCACAGGCGTAACCAAACATCATGCCTTGGTCTCCTGCTCCGGTGTCGGATTCTGCCCCGCTTTCACGGCTTTCTAAGGATTTGTCTACACCCATGGCAATGTCCGGGGATTGGTCTGAAATGGTAACAAGCACTGCGCAGGTGTCTGCGTCAAAGCCCATGTCGCCATCTGTATAGCCCATTTCGCGAATGGTGTCTCTGGCTATTTTTTTAATGTCTACATAGCAAGATGTTGTAATTTCTCCTGCGACAAGCACCATGCCTGTGGTTGTTAAAACTTCACAGGCTACACGTGCGGTGGGGTCTTTGTCTAAGATGGCGTCTAGTACCGCGTCTGAAATTTGGTCGCACATTTTGTCTGGATGCCCTTCTGTTACT
>Ga0123352_10018168_pt1 | contig 11210 bp, 9 predicted proteins | sample TergutLab28metaG_FD_89700 | JGI IMG/M metagenome (GOLD analysis project Ga0123352, IMG submission 89700) | Labiotermes labralis P1 segment gut microbial communities from Petit-Saut dam, French Guiana - Lab288 P1 | ecosystem: Host-associated > Arthropoda: Insects > Digestive system > Gut ... | reverse complement strand
TCGGCTACGGCTCATGCACGAATCACCAAAAGCCTGTTTCAACATTTCAAAAGTTTCACTTCCCATTTTACCCAATCTCACACAGAACTTGATGCACACCCTTTGTTCAACTTCCGCCATACCGCCGATATCAGAAAATCGCAGACGGCTGATGCAATACACACATAAAGACACGTGCAACAATCAAACACTTCCACATCCAACCACGCCACTCAGCACACTCACTCACGCAACACACCCTGGCTGGAAACTCATGAACTACAAGCGACTTGCTTGTTATGAGCATTGTCCTGGGACTTTTGGATACACCTTCGTAATATGTGTCTGAGGTTTTTGCGACATTATTAATGATGATGGAGATCGTTTGCAGTATGACACCATGTAGATTGGTAAGTAGTTACAAATATTTTGGATGAGCTTGTTGCCCCCATTTTCAGGGTAGTATGAAGATGTAGACTGCTTCTCCTTTTAAATACAAGATATTAAGATCTCACAGTTCTGTTGTGGAGGGTTAAGGTCTTCTGGAATGTAACAATGTCACTGGGTGAGTGGGTCCTGAAGGTTAAAAGAAATGCAGAGAAACGTGGTGCTTTTGAAACACTGGGAACAACTTTTCCCTTGACACAACATTACAGTTCCAAAATGTCAGTAACTACCATTTAATATAATGTCCTATCCTGTAGTATCAGAATGTTCACAACACATGTAAACTGATGTGAGATGTGCTTAAACATTTACATATACTAACCATAGTAATAAACAGTCAATACTGAGAAGTATAGCAATTCCTCAGCAACTCTAGTTCTGTTAAGTGCAAATTTCAAGTGTCTGATGTCTGTTTTAATCTAGTTTTGCCAGACACTGTACTATACTTATTTTTATGCATCCACAACTTGATAATATGTGTACACATGGAGAATGCAATGGTTTCTACACCAAGAGATTCACATTTGGTGGGGAAAGAGCTGTAATGGAATCTGAAACCAGTTTCCTGGGTTCCAGATTACTGTTGCAGTGCATCTTTTATAACGCTTTCATCCCTAATTTATTTTGACACATGCTGTTCTGTATTTAAGTGTTCGTGGATGTTAACATTGTCCATAGCTTCCACATTTCCAGTTTCTTGTAATGCCTCTGTATTGTCAACTGCAATTCTCTGAATCCCTGTATTTTTCAGGAATAAAGTCACCTGAGTCTGGCAAGGCTTTGTGATAACAGTAAACCCTACAGGGTTGGCTGGTTTACTGTTGTAGTAAAGTTATTTATAGAACTAATAGACACCTTTAAGGCCAAATCAAAACAGGGACCTGTCCCTGTAGGAGTGTAGAAGCCCATTCTTTTACAGAGAGTTACATTTATTGTTGGACTGCATGCAAAACAGTGAGTAACTTGTTGCTGTATAGCAACTGATGATGCCACCTGCTCTGCTTTGCTGTGTTTGGTGATCAAAAGAAATTTGAAATTGTGAATGGCATTAGCATGCTGATTACTGTGGCTGTCACCAGTGTTGTCTCCAGACCCTTAGTGTGTCATTGCTGTGACCAACACTTAACCAGAGTTTGTGACAACCCAGCAATCAACAGCAGCTGCAAAACAGTTCACATTAGTTTGAACATGACATAAAGGCATGTCTCAACAGAGCAGCCAGAGGCAAAGAATATCAGACCTGCTGTGACAGCATGGTAAATGCAGAGCAGCTTAGATAAACTCGAAACACTGGCTCACTGCATCTGTTGAAGCTGCAACTCCAAAGATATTGAGATAGTGTGGGCTGAAATTTGTTACTGGCTAGACATCTGTCATGCCATGGAAGTGAAACATGTGAAAAAATTTGTTGACAAATATGTTGAATTAACCTTCATTTAAATGTTTATTTTGTTTAGTAATGGGTATGGCAAAGAAACAGGTTGTGGGATTATAAAGAGATAAATAATTTAAATACCACATATAAAACATTATGAAAAATTTATAATATAGTATGCAACAAAGCTTATTACTTTTTGAACATGTCATCTTCAAGGTGACCTCCATTTACGACCATACACTCCTCTAACCTTGATATTGTGCGTCACGTGATGTAACATATACACTGGGACTTTAGCAGCTTCTTTTAGGATTCTGAGTTTGGTAGTACATATTTCGTGGACAATGAGCATAAATTTTGTTAAGTAACACACACTAAAAGGTCAGAAGGCAAGAAGTCAGCCTGTCTCACTTGTCAAGAAATGTCCCTCTTTGTGGCTGTTACGTAATTAGGAGACAACTGATTTACAGTGTTGATTGAGAGTTACAAAATCTTGTTGCAGCTATATGCTGTCATTGACTAGTTGAAATTGTGTTGAATCTTATATGCAGAATGTCTGATTCGTGTTCATATAGGGAGCTGATATTACCAATTTTGCAATTACATTGTCTGTCATTCTCTAAAAATGTAGGCCAGTAATCACATGAGATGAATTGCGCACCACGCTGGAACCTTTACGCTGTGTGATGGTTACAGATGCAGTTGCTGACAGTTTTCTTTTGCCCTGTAGTGGAAATTTTGTTTGTTCATGAATCTGTAGAGAGAAAAATGATCTTTGTCTCTCATACACAGATCATGAACTTCATCTTTTTCCACACCATTCAGCAGTTTATGTCAAAAATTTGTGTGGCTGATGAAACTGTGTTTTGTAACTCCTGCGCTACTCAGGTCTTGTAGGAATGTAAGTTAAAGTGTTTGTGTAAGAACTGTGAACTGCTGTCTGCTGTATCTATGAAGCTCTACGTTGTTGTGCAGAACTGAGGTGTCTGTTCCAGAGCTGCCCAAACCCTCGTGGTGTTTTGTGGTGTATGGATGATTTTTTTGTTTCATTTCTAGCCCTTTTTTAAGGGCTGGACCATTTTCCTCAGAGTTTGTTATCTTTGTTTGCACAGGATAATTGCGGTTTATTTGGAAATGCCAATGAAATAGTGTAGCAAACCTTCGAATGGGAGTTGAATATTAAAATGTGCCTAAAATAAATATGAGTCTGAAGGCATATTCTGGATGGAACTGGCATGGGATAAATTGTAATGGCAGGATTTTCTGGATGGCTAGAATTCTATAAACTGAGGGGTTTCTTGACCATCTGGGTAACTGTCAGCTTTTCAAGAAAGATGGGAGTGTAATTATGTATGAAAGTATAGTATGTAGGAACATTTGCATGATTACTGTGTGTGTATGTTGCAGTGTATCATCACGGTAAGCAGAGCTTTGGGAGTAGTTGCTACAGGCTGATGGGCAAGAATGGCCAGTTCATTTACCTGCAAACACATGGCTATCTTGAATATGATGGAGAATCCAAGAAGTCGGTTTCTTTCCTCTGTGTCAATACACTTTTATCGTAAGTTATCATTGAAGGTTGATATCCTTCTTTCTATACTGCGGAAAATGCTGCTTTGGAATATTGATCATGGTTAGGCAATTTCCTGCCCAGTTTGGCTCTTGCACCAGCCGTGATTTATTTGCTTATTTGTCTGTGTAATGATGCTGTCAAGAATGATCATGTATGGGGTTGAATGACTGGGGGGATAGTGAATAGTGAATTTGAAAGGACATGGTAGGGACTGCTGTGGCCTAATTTTGAGGTACTCTCCTGCCATTTGTGTCGATCATTGATGAGCAACCCATGGGGTGCATGTTGCCTGCTGAAATTGTGTGCCCCATGAAATTGAGGGACATCTTTTTATTGAGTCAGTGGATGTCACACATAGTTAAATTTGGTAAACAGTATTTAATTGTAACATTATTTATGCATATTGCGTGGGCGAACATCATATGTTTGAAACTAGAGTAAGGGGCGTGAAGAGAATACAGACTGGTGAGCTGTACTGTCCTCCTTGCTGTTTCAGTTTCAAGTGTGTTCTGATAATAATTAGTGCAAGTGTATTTCCATCAGAATTCTATAGAATGGAATTCCATGTATTTCCTAAGGATATCAGTGACAAGGAAACAGGTTAAGCTTCTCATTGATGTCCTTCCATTTAAAAAAGTATACAAATCCAAAAAAAAGTAAATTATAATTAATTGTTATTTTAATTTTACTAATAATTAATAGTAACTTCAGCCTTTTAATTGTTTGGTATACAGTATATTTTCCATGAAGCCAGAAGACTTAATGATAAACATGGGTTTTTTTGGCCTGCACAGGGTTAGTTTTCTTTTCGACCCTTGTGCAATACATGGGGTGCTCTGTACTGATCTAAGGGGACTGAAAACCATAAGAAGGATTAATCAGGATATGCGTTGTCCTGGCCATCTTCCAGGTACTACTTTAATTATGAAGGTAAAGGTAAATTCCTCCCTAGAACAGGCCACCAAGGCCCAGAGAGGGAGTAGAAGTATAGCTCTACTCGTTCTTTAACCTCGACGGTAAGTGGGATTGGGTGGTCATCGTCACTCCCAAGCTGCTCTACTCCCGGTAAAGACCCATTACCCATTGTATAGGAGATTGGGTGGGCCCCAGGGCCAGTCTGGATGGTTGCAGAAAATCTCGCCCTCACCAGGATTTCAATCCCCACACTGTCTAGCGCATAGTGAATTGCTATACTGACTATATTATCCCAACCCACACTTCAGTTATGTTGTAGGTAAGTGATGTTGACATCATGTCAGATTTGAAAAAGTTAACATTACTTTATTCCTGACTGACGTCAGTACCCGATAACATATAAATATGATTTGTTTACTACCAAGACAAGCAGGACATTACCTCTTGTTAAATACTCACTGGAGAGTCCTCAACCATTTGACTTTCATACATTATAAATTCTCACCCCTAATCTGCTCTTATACACTGAATTTAGACTTTTGTCTTATAAGATGATAGGATGCCGTCAGCAACTCCTTCTTCTCAGCATTTACATCAGCTGCTGTTTGGGGCACAACACTTCATCTCCAGACAAAATTTCAAAACATGCCTCATCTTCAGTTGAGTGTAATTCACACTACCAACAGTAGAAAAGGGGATTTACTTGTGAGTTGTCATTGCTATGCAACCACTTTGTTCTCACAGCATTTCCTGCAACAATTTTTTTCAAACAGCATATTGTACCACACTCACTTGTTCCTTTCACTGTCCTTCCATACTTGCACACTACATTATCCTGGTGTGTAGGGTTGTAAAACTGAGTTCCAGCCTGTGTTTTATGTCATTAAATGCTGAAAAAGGTATTTGAAATGACTAGAATTTGAGGCAAGAAATAAATTTAGAAAATTTATTTGTATTATTCACATTTTATAACCCAAATGACAACTTTGATGTAGCTGGGGATGGCTGAGTTTTCATGTTAGTTGCTTTGGTGAGGTCACGTGTTCTTTGTTGTTGGCCGTCATGGTCACTTAATCTGGTAACACAGTCTGGTGGAAGAAAGTTGACCTACATTATGATAGTGGCAATATGTATTTTGCATGTAGAATGATTTGGGCATTGTACTGTGAAGTAGGCACAAAAATGTTTTTAAACATTGTTAAGGTTCAGTGGCTTATGAAGTATGAGTTTCGTTGGCCATCCCTTATATAGCCATCAGAAGTGTGGGAGGATATTCACGGACGTGTTGGCAGGAACGTTAACAATTACCTTTGGCTGAATTCATGCATGAATATACTGTAATTATTGGTACAACTGTTTTTCAAATACCAACTTATTGCACTATTTATTTACTTGATAAATACACGTTAAAATACGTACGTCTAATCCATTAAAATTTTTTAATATAACACTCCTACATGTTTCAATCCTTCCGGATCATCATCAGGGAGTAAATTTTCCTATATATGAAGTTATTGAATATTTCTATATTTGTTGATGTTATTGGTATGATGGTGGCATGCATGTGGTTGTATAGGTTATGTTGTGTTTGGTTATATTAAAAAATTTTAATGGCTTAGATGTACATATTTTAACGTGTGTTTTATCAAGTAAATAAATAGTGCAATAAGTTGGTATTTGAAAAACATTGATAACATTGCACGGTAACAAAATGAAAATTGGTACAGCTGTTTTGTTTATGTACTTTTAAGCAATGGGAATGGTGCTCCTCTCACAAAATACAAGTCTGTACACATTTTCGGGCATGAGTTATGTACGGAAGTCTGGGTCTGCCTTTGTTGCATTGTGTTGGTAGGGTAAACATTACTCAAGTTTCAGAGGGTGCTTTACCTTCTTGACATGGTGCTTGACATGGTAGATTCTACAGTGTATTACAGACTGCCATGAAAACCTCATCTTGTACAGCACATGACTTTGTATATTTAGGGAGGAAGAAGGTTTGCAACGTATGCAAGAGATGAAGTCTCGGTATGCTTCTGACATGCAGTCGTATTGCCAGAAAGCAAATGTAATGCTTCCCTCATCTGTTTCATCCACTTCTGCTGATGCTTATGGTGGTATGGTAAGTAAAGGAATCACACCCATTATTTGCACAGTCATCCCACAGTATTTTCAATTAGCCTTCGCGTTTCTTTCATGTGGAAAAAATGTAGGCATACGTCATCGTCATCATCATCATCATCATCATATTATGTGTGCATGTGCATATTTGTGTTTTGTGTGTGCCTGCCTGTCTCTCTGTTGAGACTCCATGTGAATGTTTAAACCATTTGACCAATTTTCATAAATTTTTGTAGGATTAGACATAAGACATTGGTGCGCTGGATGCTAAAGGCAGAAATTCCAATTTATGTGATAGCTTACATAGTGAATGTACAAAATGAAGTTATGAACAGATTACAGTGATACAGAATTCTCAGTCAGTTTTTTATTCACGTAAAAATAGCTGGGTTGATTCAATATGTTTCAACAAAAGCTGGAGTAATTCCGATGTGGGTACAGATTTGTCTGATGTATTTTATATTATGGCCTGAAGCAAAGAGAATAAGAACTCAGGGTAAAATAGGTGTTATTAACAAGATCAATAATGTGGACAAGCTTCACAGCAATTTGAATGTTCCTTTTCTCATTACATGGCACTTGATAATGCTGGGGTTCGGTTTGTGAATGAAGGCATCTGCTGCCTTCTTAATTATTGTGTGACTTTTCATTCTGTGTGTGACATAAATTGCTGAAAATTAAATAGAGTGTAACGACATTCAGACTGAGTATTGATTGCAGGATGCACATGATTTGGATGCAGCTGTTTTACACCTTCTTGCCAGCCTCCCTCCAATAGATGATACAGAAGAGGAGAAATGTGCTGAGGTGTCTGATAGCCAATATATGAAGGTTTTGCACTATGCCAAGCGTCTTCCTCCTGTGTCAGTGCAAACAGCAAAAATAGGCATTGACCCATACATGTTATCAACTTGTGAGAGCCCTGCCTCACCAACAAGACCACTTACTGTGACCATCCCTGAAGCACCTTCACGATTACAACCAGAATCTGGTTGGTCAAAAGTAAAACGTGAATCTGTCATAACAACTTTGTTACCATCTATCAAGGCAGAGCCTGTTCCACCACCACCACCGCCACCACCACCACCACCACCAAAGCCACCACGAAGACATGAGAGTGTACTTGTCAGTGCGCAGGGGAATCAGACTGGTAGTGTGCCAGAGTGCATGACAGGGTTGAGAGGACGAGCAAATCCATCTTTGAAGCGAACCAGTACCCTTGCAGACTGTGATGTACAGAGTAGTTCTAAGCGCCAGCATATGAGTTATGCTCGGCGAAGGGAAAGATGCCCAAAAGAGCCTACAGCCAAACTTAAGATGGAGAGCTCAACCTTAGATGAACCTAGAAGGATACCTGATGAACAGCTGCGACTTATCATGATGCGGGAAGCCTCAGTTACAAGTCCCTCTGCCAGTTCCTCCTCACACTGTACTGCAAGGGGTTGCCCAGAACCCAGCCCTATGTTTCCAACACACGGTGGTGATTTTGGTAGTCCTGATTTCCAGTCCTCACCTGGGAACTTTACTGTAAAAATAAATCAAACCCTTGTTCATAGTCCAAACCACACATCCCCTATTCCTCCCATGATGTATGTCCCACTTAATATAACAGCTGGCTCCCCCAGTCCTGGTCCGCAGTCTCCCGCTCGTAACAGCAATAGTATGCTGGAGTTCAGTGCAACACATCATCTGAGTAGTGCCCACTCTCCTTCGCAACTCCCAACGCAAGTGGCTTCATTTAGTTTAGGTGTAGGATATGGGAGCCTTATAGACAGCTGTGGACCTTCAGGGCCACATTCACCTTCCCATTTTACCTCCATTGGCAGCTTTGGGCTAGAGCGGAGCAGTCTGATGGGCACAGGGGAGACAACTGGCATGAATAGTCCTGGGGACTCCTTTTCGTCACTGGAAACACTGGATACCGATCTGGTGGATCTGCTGGCAGCCAACACCAGCATGTTTCTTCCTTCCACAGGTTTGTATGGCTTGTGTTAGGGAAAGGTGTTAAATTCATATTGTATCATTATTTTAGGGGAAACTTAGTTTGGTAGCATGCGTTAACATTGGAAGCAGGGATTATGCACTGTAATCTTTCCCAGAAGTACAATTAAATATGCATTGAAACCTTTGTTAGACATTTTTGAAAGAAGTTAAAAAATTAGGCTTATTAAGCAGGGTTATCGTAACATACAGCTATGTCCTGTGTGACAGTGACCAGTGTGCACGCACCTCCATACACGTGCAGGTGATTGGCGTTTTTGTGTACTACGTGACAGCAACCAGCTACTAGCACGTTGGTCTCACTGAGAGCGTTTAATCCATTTCTGCTTGAGAATAGTTCCTTAAAATTTGATTCAAGTGGTGTGGAGGGGCAAAGCAAACATGACATATTTAAAAGCTGGTATCAATTAAGGGAATTTCATCACCTATGTAATGAGCTAAGGAAGGATCCCATCACATGTGTTGAGTACTGCAACATGTTGCCTTCAACATTTATTTATATAGTGCACGCTATATGACAGCATATTTCACACACCTCAACAAATTTTCAGAAAATATGTTTGGGAGAAACACTATTTGTGACACTGAGGTAAGTCTGACATGCTACACATTTAACACACACGCTGTTCCGTTCCATGATAGAGCCAGTTTGGTTCACTGGATGTCTGCTACATCTTTAATGAATCATATACATTGGTAGATAAAACAACAAAAACAACATGATTACACGATATTTAGTAGCTCCAATATGAGTGAATGAATACGTAGACAACCTGTGCCTTATGAACAGCTCTACAGGCACAACATAAGCCTTCTCCAGCAGAAGAAATATTTAAAGAAATTGTGTGAGACTTCAATATTCACTGGAATTTTCCAAATTGCATTGACAGTATAGAAGCAAAGTACATCAGAATCCATTGCCCGCTGAACTCGGCAGACAATATTTTAACTACAAACAGTGCCATTCCATCATTCTGCAGGCAGTTTTGGACGCAGATCTTCACTTTTTAACTGAGGACATGGGAGCCTACAGTAAACAAAGCGATGGTGGAGTTTTCTGATATTCAGTTCTGTATCAGAGCTTGGAAACATGAAGTTTGAAATTTTCTGAAGATACATTTTTGCCACATAGTCAAATTACGTTGCCTAACACTTTTGTTGGTGATGAAGCATATCCCCTAACAACCTACCTAATGAAATTGTACAGCAGAAGAACATTAGAGAGAAGTAAAGCAATATTTAATTACAGACTCTCGCGTGCACATCGTGTTGTAGAAAGTGCTTTTAGAATTTGTGCATCAAAGTGGAGGATTCTGGACAAAGCCATTGAAACATAAGCAGACACAGGCATGGAAATTGTTAAGTGCATAGCTTTACTGCACATTATTATCACAGAAGCTGAGGGTTTGCATGAATTTTCATCAAACGATTTTGGCAGCCTGAATGCAAATGGCGGTACTCAGTTAAAAAACTCCAGAATACATAACTCTGTTACTGCTTCTGCAAAACAAACCTGAGACCTTTTTGTGAATTTTTCCACAGTCCACTTGGTTCTGTACCATGGCAAGAGGAAGTTATTGGAGATGTGCAGTAATTCAAAGTCATCATTACACTATGTAAATCACATGAACTTGGTTCTGCATATCTGTACATAAATTTATGTATAAATGAAATACAAATGCAGTGACTGGGATAGGTTCCTCCATTCCTTGTCAACAAAGTCCCTGTTGTTGTAGTCTCTTTAAAACCTTGGAAATTAGAGCCTCTGTCATCAAAGACGTGAAATCAAGACATGCAATAACTACTGCTTGTAAACTTTTGCCCTCTCCGTTTCAACACTGTTCGTAAAATGTAAAATGTGCTCCTCGTCCACTTGCAAAGTGCTGGTTATTGCAGTCTATTTTTCCGATGATCTCAGCAGGACTCTTATCACTGCTGCCCACATGAGCGACCAGAAAGCAAGGGACAAACAAGCTTGGTCACTGCTACCTACTTGAGCATCCATTTTGCGCGCTTGCTTGTTACACGCTTTCATGCAGGATAGCCCCATTTTCATACATGTGTTTGTCCACTCAAGTGAGTTGGTGGGAAATGCGGGTGCACACTGGTCTCTGGCACACAGGACAATGCTCAACACTGACTCTTAAACTCTAGTAGTATAGTAGGAATACAACTACGTGTTTCGGCCCTACATGTGGGCCATCTTTAGGTTGAGATTCAACTTACAGATTAGCTGTACAAGCTGTGTGTGGTGTTTTTTTCTGGTGTTGGGGTCAGGGAGGCGGGGGGGGGGGTGTGAACGAGATCTCGTTGTTTCAGTGGTGGGTACCATGACCTAGGGCTGTTGCAAGTGGACTTTTTCTAGTTGGTATGTACACATGTCGAGTGGGTTATTATCCTAATGCTAAGGTTACTTTATAATGGTATCGTTAGTGGAATGTACATTTAAATACTAAAAATATACTTAAGAACTAGCATGCTATAATGTTATGGATCATGAAGCTCTAGCCAAAACTATGGTGTCCCTCAATGTCTGTCAATGTTTTGTGTGATATTTGCATTAAAACTTGTTTTTATGGCAGTGTTTATAAATAGAGATTGGCACCATCCACACCACAACTCCGCCTATCTACAGGAACGAAAAGGGCCACCGCCAGAAACTCCACCTCAGCTCAGTGGAAACACTTCTCTATTTATAAACACTGCCATAAAAACAAGTTTTAATGCAAATATCACACAAAACATTGACAGACATTGAGGGACACCATAGTTTTGGCTAGAGCTTCATGATCCATA
>Ga0123352_10018163_pt1 | contig 11212 bp, 11 predicted proteins | sample TergutLab28metaG_FD_89700 | JGI IMG/M metagenome (GOLD analysis project Ga0123352, IMG submission 89700) | Labiotermes labralis P1 segment gut microbial communities from Petit-Saut dam, French Guiana - Lab288 P1 | ecosystem: Host-associated > Arthropoda: Insects > Digestive system > Gut ... | reverse complement strand
AGTTACAGTACGCAAGTTACAGTACGCAAGTTACAGTACGCAAGTTACAGTGCGCAAGTTACAGTACGCAAGTTACAGTACGCAAGTTACAGTACGCAAGTTACAGTACGCAAGTTACAGTACGCAAGTTACAGTAAGAATTTTGACAACTTTTAGACACAGCAGGAAGACATACGATAAAGAGACCACACACGAGAAATATAAAAATGTTTATACTTTAATACTACTTAACGATTATTATTGCTTTAAACTTTGTGAGGTCTCACAAATTTAATATATACATATTTTTTATGTTTTTATGACCGCGCATCTCAGTATATTTATATCAGTAATTAACCAACTTGATGCACAAAATTTTTTGTTTTACAATAAGTTTATTTCATGCCTCTACATGTTTCAAGCATATGTGCTCATGATCAGGAGGTCAAAATTGCATTACACAGTCTCTGGTATCATCATGCTGAAACAAGTGAGTGGTCTAAAATTACTAAAATACAATTGTGTAAAGATGAGAAAATAGTAGTAAAATTTATGTGTGAATTTTTCGGGCGTGATTACTGTGTATTACTTACTGTAAACATGTTATGTCATGAAATGACATAACATGTTTATAGTAAGTAATACACAGTATTGCGCAACCCTCTGGCCAACTACATGGCAACTCATTCAATCGACAATATATAGAAAAATACAACAACAGATGGAAGAACACTGTTAACACCTGAATAAAAAACTGGATCATCTTTTTAAAAAACAACCGAAACAATCAACACCTCCTCGGCACAACGACAAACATAAGTTCTACACAAGAATAAAAAATCTAACAAACGTTAGACTCAACAACGAAGAAATACAACTACTTAAACATGGCTTAAACTATAGTATTGAAAGACCAATATTATCCTACATCGCTAATCTCACAGCATAAACCGAGCGAGCAACAAGGCTCCTAAATGTAAAAAATGCAAAACACGCATAATGGCAACATACAAGTTAAAGCAGATCACCAGTTCAAAAGGCCCAAATAATGTATTACAAAAATACAACTGCACGTGATGAAAGAACTGACTAAGAAGTTGACTACAGAAAAAGCAATAATTACAGAGACGGACAAAGGCAAAACTATAGTGATTATAAATTCGAACGAATATTCCGAAAAAGTGCACTCCTTCCTTACTGCCAATAATTTCAACATATTGACCAAAGACCAGACAGAAAAATTCCACAATTTGACATACAAAACAATGCAAGAAAGTAACCTGATTATTGACAAAAAACAGATAAAACTCTTAACACAAAAGAAGGTCTCATCACCCACTCTCAAAGCCCAAATAAAATTACATAAAACAGATATCCCAATACTTTCAGTAATCAGCAACAGAATAGCACCAGCATACAAATTAGCAAGATACTTAACCAAGACATTAGATCAATACATTTCGTTAAATAACTACTTCAATGTCACTAATTCCACCAACTTTGCAAATGATCTAACGAATCTAGAAATACATGAAAATCATAGAATGATCACTTTTGGCATCAAAGATCTCTACGTCAATTTACTCATAGACGAAATTCTAAACATAATAAAAACTAAATTATTGCAAAACAACATTCAAATAACATACCAAATTCTCTCATTGTTAAAAGTAATCTTATCACAGAATTATTTCATGTCCCAACAAAAAATCTACCAACCTGCACAGGGTATTTCTATGGGGTCACCGATTTCTAGCCTAATTGCCGAAATATTCCTGCAGCATTATGAAGACGCGAATATAAAACAGCTTCTGGATATGAAGAACATAGCACTTTATGTATGATATGTAGACGACATATTAGTCATATACGACACAACAAAAATCAACTTGCGCACCATCAACACATATATAAACACAATAACATAAAACTTAACTCCACATACGAAGAACAAAATTCCATAGCCTTTCTCGATCTGACAATAACACGCAGACACACCATATTTGGAGTAGACATATACAGGAAACCAACCACTATAGACACAACAATTAACTTTCTTTCTAATCACCCCATAGAACAAAAATTGGCAGCATTTAGATTCCACATAACCAGAATGCATTCTTTACCTCTTAATCCAGACAAGAAACAAACAGAATGGGAAATAATGCAATCAGTTGCTAAGAACAATAACTTTCCGCAACACCTGCTATTGAAACTTAACCGACAGATACTACACAAAGTCAACAACAACAAAAAACTAGCAATAATGACAAAAAAATCTGGACTACATTTAACTTCCACAGCTCAAAGATCAGAAAAATTATCAATTTGTTCAAAAGTACGAATATAGGCATAGCGTTCAAGACTACAACAACATTGCACCATCTCATAAAACCCATAGCTCCAAGCCGGTTACAAGGACATGAAAAAAGTGGAATATACAAAATTACGTGCAAGACCTGTCACAAAGCGTATGTCGGGCAGACGAGTCGAAACTTATCCGGGAACACATACGGTACATTAAAAACAGTGACCCTCGCTCGACATATGCACTACATACACTTAACTGCAGACATGATTATGGTAACATTGACGGCACTATGACTCTTCTCAAGCAGATCAACTCACCGACCCTTTTGCTTCCATATGAACAAATGTACATCAAGTCGCTCCACCATAATAATGAACTCATCCCCGAACAACATCTGAACGAGGATAATCCTATGTTTGACCTCCTTCATTCAAATACTACAGGTCATAATCCACCTGAAGCCTAACCCACAATCCCATGCATTCCAACCAGTCCTCTCTCAACCTGTGCACGAGACGGCCACCTATAGGGTAAGCACGTTTTAACTACAGTCATGTTGCATTGTCTGTATATTCTACAATTAATGTAAAGTAAATAGACACCGCACAATCTCAATAACTAGATAAACACAACTTTTTTAGATAGGTGATTTAAATAGACATCGTATTTTTAACAATTCTAACAACCGGACAAACATAACCTTATAGACACAACTAATCAACAATTTATAAGATTTTATGACTCGATAGACTCAGCAAACATAAATGTAAATAGACATAGTACCTTTCTAATAAGTTTAATAACTGGATAAACATAACCTCTACATGACATAACATGTTTACAGTAAGTAATACACAGTAATCACACCGAAAAATTCACACATAAATTTTACTATTATTTGCTCCTATTTATAGAATTGTATTTTAGTAATTTTAGACCACTCACTTGTTTCAGTATGATGATAGCAGAGGCTGTGTAATGCAATTTTGACCTCCTGATGGTGAGCACATATGCTCGAAACATGTAGAGGCATGAAATATACTTATTGTGAAACAAAGAATTTTGTGCATCAAATTCCTTAATTACTAAGATAAATAAATAATTACATACATACATACATGCGTTTTATTTTAGTTTTTGAAGTCATGTATTTCATGCCCCAGGATGATCAGTATCATTGAAACATGTAGCATATATTGACGAAGCTAATGAAATTCTGTTGTGGTTGACGGCGGTACGTATGTCATTTGTGACGTAATATACCACAACGGGATGAATTCCACAAAAATTGAACCTGGATTAGATACACTAACATAGTAGTACAGCATACGTGTAGATCATAGCTGAATCCTTTAAATAACACCCTATATAAATTTTCAGACTCATAAGCCTCACAAGACGGGATAAAAGAAGAAATGTTAATATTAGGAAAACAGTACAGTGGATGAGATCAAAAACTACCAATAAAAGTGGCTTTAACACATAAACAGAACGGAAACCAATCGTTTACCAAATGTAGCACAACAATGTGAACCCATGGAGAAAGGGACGCAGTCCATCCAAAAAGATGGAGAGAAAAAGATAATCTGAAAACGAATGATTTACCCAGGACAAAATTTACAGTCTTAAACCTACAGCGCTCATGATGATGATGATGTTGATGATAAAGTTTCATTTTGCACCTCTCAGAACACACATTGCGTCTCCATCAGCAATATCATTTGGTACACGTTAAGTAATGAAACACTGGCTGTGTGTTCTGAAACATGTACAAGAAATATAAATACACTTTTTGAGTAAAATTCGGAGCTTTTGTCGCTAAAACAGGTGGTACGTATTTTTATCACAGTGTATGTTACAGCAATAAAAACACTTTAGGTCTGGTTATGGAAAAAGTTGAGAGTCTAACAAAAATTTGTACTTCCAGCGTTAGATTGGTGTTGCCCTCTTCTCTCATCTATTTTGCTGTGATCAGTAGCGCTAAATGACTACTGGTAACGTAAATGCAGGGAATCCTTTCGCCAGAAACATAACTTGGAGAGAAATGTTCAGTGGTCGTAGCTTACGATTCCTTCACAGGCAACTTGGGTGCAGTTTTCATCAGAAACTTTATTCGGAATAAAGTTAGCTGTTTCGAAGTTTGAATTATGGGTCATTTGACTCAGATATTTCGTCAGCTTTCTCATTCTCCAAGCTTATGGCGGGGCAGTGGGCAGTCCTTCAGATAGGTCACGGCTGGTTTCCTTACTCGTATATTACCACAGTATATCTCGTGCGCATTTATTAACCTCAAATTTAGAGAGCGTATTTAAGTATCCTAAGACACAATCGAAACCGGAAAAAAGGGAATTAAAAAACTAAGGATAACAAATCGAATGTTAGGCCTGTGGTGACGGTGTCATTGGTGACTGCCTGATACACCCATTCCCCTATATGTCACTGCTTCATTAACATCCTCAGCTGTATCCAGTGGTTTGCGTACTGCAGCAATTCCTGGTAATAATTAACTTCGATGTTTAAACATTTGAGTCTGTGCATGAAATAACGACTCGTTCACAAGGCCGATTGTGGTCCATGTAATGTTGATGTACATATAGGAAAATGCTGTGTTCAGTTCCTCTGTTATTTATTTATTTATTTTTTATTTATTATTTTTGTTTTTATAAGGCAAAACGTATTTTGAAGCCCAATGGGACTAGTGGACGTGTTAAGCCTTCATTTTCTTTCTACACCATTTTGTAAATTCTGTGAAGATATCTCAGCTGGCGTATTGTATTGTACGCTCATCTGCTTGTTGGTTGTGAGTTTCATTTTTCGTGCATACTTCCAGCCACTGCAGTGCCGACAGGGCTGTCGACAATTTTAGGACATTAAGAGGCACTGCAACATGTCCCTCAGTTTTGCTGGAAATGCGTGAAGAGTAAGCAAACAACGAAGCAAACACCGAGCGAGATAAGCAACCGAAATCATTTTTATAGAGACAGAGCTGTTTGTGACAAGCATTCATCATCACCTTCATAAGCAACTTCTTGCTGTGTTACAGTAAATGAATTACGGAACAAAGAGTCTGGCAGGCCGTGTCGGAGTGTCACTGTCTTAAGGATCATTTATCCTTCTCTCAGAGCTGAACCGTACAGGGACTTTCAAGTTAAACGTTGATTGATTATTCTATGAAGCACATTCTGACTGTGTGGCAATTACTTCTCATGATGTGCAGGGTTTGTCCCTTTCCTGTGTGACCTAAATTCTTATCGAATTACTTGTGAAAAGCAGTGAAACTCGTTTTGCCACTGTGAGGCAGCTCCTATCAAGAAATACACCCATCAAAATACTTAGTGTTCAAATCGAAGTATACATCAACGAATGCACTATATTGCAGTTTAAAGTTTCTACAGTTAAAATGTATAATAATATGGTGCATTTGTTTGTATATTATTGGATTTTAACAATCAATGTGCGGATATGAATGCCATAAAATTCTCATTGTTCGTCCACCCATACTGTCTGTGTGATATGTTCAAGGGATCGGGGACGCGGCCTTTGTTGGTCGGTGTCGAGGTTAATATTACATGAAGCTCTTTGTGCACTCGCCCCAAGTGCCTACATGGCGTGGTACTTACGAGTAAGTTCAGGGGCAAATTTATTTTACTTAATCTTTATCCAGCTGTTTGTTGGCGCAGACACTGCACGTACGGATATTTGTTTCTGTTGTTATACTGCCCAAATTTTATGAATATCAATTGAAAGTCTTATTTACAAGTTCGCCTTAAACTCTGAGAGACAAGCATCAATTCAGGCTGTTTAAATAGAGGGTGCTGAGGGGGCTGTTTGGACCGAAGAAGGACGAAGTGACAGAAAGCTGGATGCAGGTCTGTTTTTCTCGCAATTGTAGCCTGTAGACCGGTGAAGAAATACTCGTTCTGAAACGATTTTACTGTCTTCATCTCTAGTGTTTCTCCTAGGTGTAAACGAAGGACTACAACCTTCCGAAACCTCGGCAGCTGTTTCGCAGTCGACAAACCTGGACTTTCCTAAAGCGACGGTTCTTCACCAACACTGCTGTGAGAACCTCAGATGTCGCACAAAATATGTCATTACCGATAGTAACACAATTACAGTGCTAGCCGCATGTGCTCTCTTCTGTGTCTAATAACGTTAACGTCAGTATCTAGCAACTCACATTATCAAGCAGCTGTCTTTGTAACGGTCCTTTCAAACAGTGCACTTGCGCACTGAGATTTATTAACATGGAATTGTGTTCTGCCTTCATTAGATGCAACATTCTATGTGTTAACCTTCACGGTAATAACATTAACAAAATTACTTGAGACTTAATTACCTATGCGCTGTTAACAAAATATCAGCGATTATAGCTATCGGAATGAGCGCCTTACACATTACGTCACTGAATTAGAATCTTTCGCGGGGACGAAATGCAGTCCAAGTATCTATACATAAAGCTGGTAAGACGTCACATAGTCTTAGTCTCCTGCAGATCGTCACCTGCTCCCGGAATGTCCCTCGAGATGCCTTTCAAACAAAATGAAATAACAGTGACCTGGGTGCCACAGACGGTAGGCCTAATTCACACTGAGCCGAAGATTGTTTGAAAGGAACTGTGATAATCCACAAGCTTGTCTCCATATATTTTTATTGTAAAGGAATTAGCTAACTAACTCCAAGGAGCAGAGCCCTGCTTGAGACACCAGCATGTTCTCAGGTAGTCCAAATATATTCCCCCATTTTTATGGAACGCGTTTGTTCATTATCCTGTTTACAAAAGCCCGCCAAACGTCCCTACCCTGAATCGCGTCAGTTCGGTCCCTAACGTCCCATCCTATTTCTCTAAGAACTTTTTTACTGTTACCTTTCCTTCGACGCATAGATCAAGTAGATTCTGTTCTTCACATCTCCCCACTAAAAGCCTTTATGTATTTCCTTTCTCCCCATACGTGCAACATGCCCCGCCCATCTCACTTTCCTCTATTTAGTCATCCGAATTGCATTTTAACTGCATGCTTTCATATTTTGTTGACGATATTTAAACTGCATAATTGCACTCTGAATTATTTCTCTCATTCGAACTTAAATAAAATCTTTATTTGAATCAGTGTACTTAAGTGCACAAAAGATCTCTACACCATCGTCAAGCGACGGGACGTTCAGTCGGCCTTGAAGCGTCAAATTTGTTATTGAAAATGTTACAGCGTGTTCATCAGACGCACATACACTTAGTAAAGCTGTCCCAGTGTCTGAATGTATTGGCGTCGTGTTTATGTGGCGTTGAGATTCAAATCACGTCTTAGTCTGAAATAACAGAATGGCTGACAGCATCTATGTGGACTTTAAAGGGGCACGAAACAAATATGGTACAGGAGAAGTTTGAAAAAGCTAACTAACTTGTAGCTGTTTAGTAAATAATCATACTAGTATTGGATGCTGCAGTATGAAGTAAAGAAAACCCATGGCCTTAATGGAGTAAGGAGACGAAGGGGAGGAACTTGTAAGGCCAATGTTGGAACAAGACGTGCCAGTCTTATAGTGTTAACGTTTGCCGAAACATCCAGCTGGAGGCAGAAGCTATTTGTGAGAAGTGCAAAAGTTCACACAAAAAGTAGCTGTGAATAAGATTGGAAATTTTATTGATGTGAAATTTAAGGTGTGAATTGTTTCTGGACAAATGGGAAGTGTGCTAAGACAATGTAGATTCTGCTTGCAGGTAATAGTTACTGGTTAGTATGTCTGCGTGCATACCAAGAAGGAATAAATCAAGATTAGAGATATGGCTCCACGAATTCTTGACATTGTCACTAGGTGTATGTGAGTGGTCAACCTCACGCCCCAGTTGCTTCACTCCCAGGTTATCACTGAACAGCAGGTTGAGTGGGCCACGGAGACGGTGCGAAATTTACAACCTAGAGATTACCTGGAATCGACCCACAATTGCTCGGTGTTACAGCCTGTAGTCTAATCACTACATCGAATGAGCCATCGCAACATATTCTACGTATGAATGTATGTATGTATGTATGTCGGTTTCAAAATGTTGTTCTATGTTGTCCGACACCTAGACTCCACTGCTTCCTATCTTCCCACTGGCCTTCATTTAGGTTTCTTTCGTTCATGGCTTTCCTTATACCTTCCATCCAGTTTTTCTTCGGTCTTCCTCGCGCTCTCTTTTGTTTCGGCATCCTCTTCAATGCTATTTTGGGTAATCTTCCTTCTGCCATTCTTTGGATATGGCCGTGCCATGTAAGTTGGTTCTGTTCTATTTCTTTTATAATTGGTTCCTCTAATCCAATTTTTTGTCTTATAGTTACATTTATAATTCTTTCTTTTCTTGATATTCTAGAGGATCTCCTCAGAGCATCCATCTCTGTAGCTTCGACCCGTCTTTCATTATTTTCTGTGAGTCTCCATGTTTCGGCACCACACAATAAACTGCTTTTAATCAATGCATTATAAATGTTCAATTATCTCTCCTTTCTTATGTCTTTACTCCACAGTATCCCGTTTAAACATGTTATACATTTCCTTGCTTGTATTACTCTTGATCTTATTTCTTTGTCGTCTGTTCCACTAGTGTCAAAAATAACTCCTAAATATTTATATTCTTGACAAACTTCAATCTCGCTGTCTTCATCTAATTTCAAATTGTTGTGCGTTTCCCCAACACATAAGTATTTTGATTTATTCAAATTCATGTCCAGGCCCCATTTCTCGTAAGTTTCTTTCAATTTACGCTTCATATATTCCAAATCTTCTTTGTCACCCGCTAAAACTACTTGATCATCTGCAAACTGCAGTGTACACACACACACAGTGTTGTATTGTCTAGAGCAATACCCATTCCGCAGCATTTACGTATCCATTCTTATAAACCTTTTCGTATGTAAATCTTAAAAAGTATAGGGAAGATGCAACATCCCGGGCGTAGTCCTTTAGTAATGTTGAAAGGGTGGGACAGTATGTTTCCAGTTTTCACTTGTGCTGTATTGCCGTACAGATTTTGCAGTGCTTTAATTAAAGTACTATTAATATTTGATTCTCCCAAAACTTCCCAAAGTTTTGATATTGATATACTGTCATACGCTTTTGTGAAATCCACAAATAATAAATGGGTTTCTTGGTTTGTTGCATTCCTTTTTTTAATAATTTGTTTCATGCAAAAGATGTTGACTGTACATGATCGTCCTGTTCGAAATCCACTTTGTTCTACTTCATCTTTATTCTCTTCTTCTATGAGGTCTCTAAGTATTTTACCACATAATCTACTCATCACGCACGTCACTGAAATGCCCCTATAGTTAGAACAATCTTTTTTGCTTCCTTTTTTGTGTATTGATGAAATGTAAGCAACTTTTCATTGTTGTGGAGTTTTTTCTCCATTTAGGTATCTATTTATTATCCATGTTAGTATTTTTATCAGTTTATCTGTTCCATGTTTTAGCATTTCCGCGTATACTCCTTCTGGTCCACATGATTTCCCATTTTTTAGTTCTCTCACTGTCTTTCTTATCCTTTCTTCACTTACTTCTACTGTTTCTCCGTCCATCTGTGTAGGTGAGATATTTTTGTTTCCTTCGTACTCTAGTCGATTTTCTGTAAGTAGGTCCTGGTAATATTGAACCCAGCTATCGGCTGGTATCATTTGTAAGTGTGCGCTTTCTTTCCCTGATGTTCTAACTCTTTTAATATATTTCCATGCTCCAGTACACTTCCTACCCCCTATGTGCGTATTAATTTCTTGGCACTTTCTGTCCCACATTTCATTCTTTTCAGCTCTAATTATTCTTCTCGCCTGGATCTTAATTTAAAGGTATGCATGTTTATCTTCATATCTTTTTGTGCGTAACCATTTCTGATATAGTTTTTTTTTTTGCTACAAGACCTTCAATTTCTTCTGTCTATCACATTTTACGGCTTTGTTTTTTGTACTCTTCCCCTAGTACCTCTTTTGCCGTTTCATGAAGACTGTGTATTATGTTTCCATAAATTTCGGAAAGACCAGATTCCTCTTTTGCTGTCAGTTTTTTGTGTGGTCGTCTTTTATATACATATTGTGTACTCTCTTGTTGAAAGCTGTTCAAGTTGTACTTTAGATACGTGAACTTTTTTCATAGTTATCATCATGCTTATCTGTATTACTTGTTCTTCCTCGTATTGGTAGTTACATCTTAACTCTTACCATATAGTGATCTGACCCACAGTTTATGCCCCTGTACTCTCACAACATGTATCTGAAATTATGATTTTTGTTTAACAATAATGTAGTCTATAATTGATTTCAATTTTCATGTATGTTGTTCCCACGTATATTTATGTATCATTTTATGTTTGAAATACCCATTCGTAATTCTCAAATTGTGACTTCCGCATAAATCAATGAGGCGTTCTCCATTGTCATTTATTCTTGTTTCCCCATACGGTCCTTCTACGGTACTACTTGATTATTTACTTTTGTGCCCGTATGGCCATTAAAATCTCCCGAAAGTATTATTTCTCTTGTTGTGCCAATGTTTATCAATGTTTCGTTCAGTTTTTCATAGAACTGATCTTTTTCTAAATGTACCTTGTCGTTTGATGGTGCATATACACAAAGTGCTGTAATTTTAATTCCCAGGTGGTTTATGTTAACTGTTATGTTCTCGTTCTCTGCTTCCAAATTCGTTATTCTTTTTTAAATTTTTTCTTTATTAAAATGGAAACTCCTCTTTCTGCTCTTCTGTCCTTAGATACTCAGCTATAGAGATGAACATAGCCCCCTACCATTTCTGAACCTGTGCCCTTTCGTTTTGTTTCTGTTCGTCCTATTACATCCATTTTTAATTTTCCTAATTCTGACGTTATTTCTTCCATTTTTCCTCGAATGCCTTGAACATTCCACGTACCGTAATTCGCTAACCGAGCTTTATGTCGTTT
>Ga0123352_10018162_pt1 | contig 11212 bp, 5 predicted proteins | sample TergutLab28metaG_FD_89700 | JGI IMG/M metagenome (GOLD analysis project Ga0123352, IMG submission 89700) | Labiotermes labralis P1 segment gut microbial communities from Petit-Saut dam, French Guiana - Lab288 P1 | ecosystem: Host-associated > Arthropoda: Insects > Digestive system > Gut ... | reverse complement strand
CTAGCGTGAGCTGAATTGCCGTCATATGACACCACACTCAAGGACGGAAATGGATAAGATTGTCAGCTGACAGGTACAGTGTGTGGACCCGCAAGAAGACCGCACTTTTCTCAGGCCATTATCTCCGTAACCGTTCAACTTTGGACATAGGTGTTTTGGGTTATATCGGTATACTTTAACATAAGGAACACCCTTCCGAAGTCTGGCACATTCCTTCTGGGACACCCTGTATAAGGAATGATATCTCAATTCTATTTACAAAGACAAGTCCTACAGAAGTTGCGTAGTTGTTGAGTCGGACTGTGTTTAAATGAACCGTTTAATAAAGGGGTGACTGGAAGTGTTTATCTTTCCGGGAGAGTGTTTATCGTTGAATCTATGGGCACAGCACAACAACATTCAGAATATTGTATAACATCTACAAAATAAGGTGTTTGAACTAATCCAGGTATGCTGATCTCGAAAAATCAATTAAAAAACGTGTACTCCTTCATGTTATAATCTATTTAAAATTGTATGTGGAACACACGAATATACATTACGTTACTTAAATTAGAATGAACGTGTATCCACCATTGAAAATATTTTATAATATACAAAGGCCCTACTGTCCAGCTTTGCCACCATTCACTAAATAATTTAGTCCACATGCATGTACGAAATGTTCTTGGTTAAAACAAAAACCAGTTAAACGTTCAAAACAGTATAGGGGCACGAATTTCCCAAAAAAATCTCTGTTATTTACATGTGCCAGTTTCTAATACTGTTGCCGTGAACACTGATTTTTGAAGTTTTTATTCTCTCCTCTGAAAAAAACTTCTCCTTCCCTATAAAACTTTGCTGTGTGTGCGAAGAAATGTTTTGGTTTGTTTACGTTAACAAGCGCTATGTCAATTGGAAGTCCAGGGAGGCGTGCAGTAGGCCAGGTTTGGGTAAAAATTAATTTTGTATTAGCGAGACTGGTGTATTTAAGCAATTATAGCTTCAATGTTAATAAAAATCCAACCAGATGCAACAGTATGCAGCTATTTATTTACTGTAAAGTCACTCTGCATGTTTCGGGTTTCACAGCACCCATCAACAGGAGTACTAAGAACTGTAACCGCAACCTCCGGTACAGGTCATAATACTGGTACAGCTACTTCCCTCCAACGTGGCCTGATCAGGCCACGTTGGAGGGAAATATCTGCATACTGTTGCATCTGGTTGGATTTTTATTAACACTGAATTACGATGCACGGAACCGTGAGCTTAAAAAAACAATTATAGCTTATTGACGACCGTGTACAAAACAACCAATATTCTATTTATTATTCTTATAACTATTTTCTTCCTCACATTCATTTCCTACACTAATTCTGTTTATTTTATTCCCTTTATTTCCATATTGTGATCTGATAGCACAGCATATTGCTTATTTTACGTGTTTTTAGTACACATACGTTATTTCATTGTCATGGATTTTGCATCTCATACGTAATGCGTTAATGTACAAAACACAATTTCGTTTCACCAAACCACTTGTGTGAGGAACGTATGAAAAATCAGGTTTAAAAGAATGTAATTTTGAAACATATGCGTATTATGCACACCGAAAAGTATTTACATTGCTTCTCTAATCCTAAATTCCAAAAATACAACCTGGTTTAAAATCCCTCTTCGAAATGCCTTACACAGTTTTCGTAAATTAATTGAAACAAAACAATTGCAGCAGTACAGTCAGATTATTATGAAAAGACAAAAATAACGTATCTTAAATTGTTTCTGTTGCCATGACGTTCAAGGCTAAACCTAAACACTAAAACTGTGATATTGATAATGATAATGAGGATAAGAACAAAAAGGAAAAGACATGAATTTATTTTCTCAGGAGCCCTCAGTACCAGTCCCGTCTTGCAGTGGGTCCCAGTGACCGTTGTGCCCTCTGCTGCCTGCGCGAAGACGTTCGCTGAACGGACAGGTACCCAACTGGGGCGGGGCCAAATATGTGCAGGGGGTGAAAAGGGACGCGACTCTTGCGAAGGAGACAGCGGGGGCCCGCTCATGCGCGGTGAAGACGAATTCCAGCAGTACTTCCTGCTGGGGGTGGTTTCCTTCGGGGCCAAGCACTGCGGCTCGCAAAATCTGCCCGGTGTCTACACAGAAATACCTTACTACCTGGAATGGATACTAGACAGCATGAAGCCATAGTGTTAAAACTGTAAGAAGTAAGAACTCGTTGGCAACTCTGGAATACTTCGTTATAATTTCTGTCGATACGAGTTCATTTTGTCAAAATATTGTTTATTGTAATGCTGTTATTGGCTGAAGCTCATCAAAAGTGCTTATAAACGTGTACACGACTATTTCCAAACCAATTCTGGCTAAGTACAACCCAAATGACCTCGAACATGACAATAGAACTTGTTTAGTAGTAGTAGTAGTAGTTGTTGTAGTAGTAGTAATCGTAGTAATAGTAGTAGTAGTGACACAAAAGTAGAAAAGAAGTCAGAAATACAACACGCCAATTTACAAATGCTTCTTTCAGTTCTCAGCAGGTGATATCAATATTGAAGGGCGGTTACCTTATATCTACGCCAAAACTGAGATTCCAACTGATGACAATACCGGTCCAGGACGCATGGTAACAACAACCGATCGATCCCTTAACTTGCATCGGATTTTAACTGTGCGTAGTAAGTCAGAACACTCTGCATTTTTTGTGAGCAGATCTGATCATGTTGCTTGTAACAATAAACTTCCATTTAGTTATAATAAAAGTGCTTATATGACACGGTATAAACAAAAAAAGGTACTCATGGTATAAATCTGCTGCGTAATTCTGTGATACATAATTAAAATATGGCGAAAAATGTTAAGAACAAATTTGAGTAAAAGTGGCAAAACGTGGTACTTATAGTGTGTTATAGTGACGCCGTATTTGCTCACGTACATTGAAGAGTTTGTCCTTGAAATAGCTAAAAAAAATTAGCTAAATTTTATTTTCTTATATCCCATGTGTAAACTGACAGTTGAAGAAAATTCAGTGAAAAATATATGAAAACATTCCAGCAAATAAATTCTATGCAGTTAAAGTCTATGTATTTTCTTTATTGCGATTTGTCAAAATTGATGTTCTAATTAAACTAGAAAAATACAGCATTTTATGTAGGTTTTAAGGGTTTTACGGCAGTTGTTTTATAATGTCGGTCATTTCTGGGGATTTTACACAACGTGTTAGAGGTCATTTCCGACGTTTTGTGCAATGTGCTATCACCATCTTCACGGCGACTGAATCTGACTCACCATAACACTAGAGCTCATTCGGTTACACTGAATATGGAGTCAGTACTTTCCTCAGAATTGTCGGAACAGGTCTTTATCACATGGTTAGGAACTTGAAACAGGCACTCACTAAAATTTACTGCATTTGGTTTCAATGTTCTTGTGCCAAGCTTATAAAAATGTCTCTTCTTGAACGTAGGATTAGTGAATGGAAATCCATTTACTATCTCGATGATCATATATCGACATATTATAGCACACTGGGTCCAATACTTTGTCATCTGCATCTGTCGGCTTGGCTCGATTTTGGGCTGGACTCGATTTGTCGATTGCAGGATTCGGGCAGATGAATAAACAGGAAATATAATATTGCGTATGGTTATTGATTTAATACATGTATTTATATTCCAAGTCCAGTAAGAAGGGTATATTTATTTTAATACATGAACGCAAGTACACACGAAACTAAAGAAATGATTCCCTACAAGATTTTCGTATTTATTAACCTTTTAGCTTACAATATTATGCACAAATCTTACCTCTGATATTTGAATTTAGTATATTGTGTTATGTTTGTAGTTTATGTTTCATGCAAAAAATCTGGTACTTCAACCTCAAAGCGTTATTATGAGAAGTCACGCAGGTTTTTAATTTGGACAAATACAGCAGTCTACATTCAAATACAGCAAAGTCCCACACAGTCCTTTCACAGCCAGTAAGAGGAGTTGCATTATGTCTATTAGAATATTCAAGTTGAATTAATTGATGACAGTTGCAGATAATGCACATAAAAAGATTACTTTTCTGAAGAAAGTAAATGTGTTTTATTTTATTCCTTCTTCATAATACTATACTAGAAACTTTTCTACTTGAAAAGAGGACAAATGTGTTCGTCATTATGACATTTGGCTTTTTCACTAGAGGTATCAGCGACGCACATCGAAAAGCGCCGTCTGTACTTACCAGAAGTCTGTTGGTACGTTCCCCGTCAAAAGAAACTACAGTGGAATAGCTACATATATGATAAGTACACCGTTAAACGAAACTGTAAATGTAGGCGCACTAAGAATTTATAATAGCAATATATTCAGTGGCGAATGAGATACTTGAGTTTTGCCAAACACAGGACGAGCGGGTAGGGCGCAGGAAACAAACTTTTTGAGCAAGGCTCATTTTATTGACCAGAAAAAATAATTGTTAGTGTATGAGTGATAAATGTAAGTCCTGCTCTTTGGTCTATGTAAGTCCTGCTCTTTGGTCTATGTAAGTCCTGCTCTTTGGTCTATGTAAGTCCTGCTGTTTGGTCTATGTAAGTCCTGCTCTTTGGTCTATGTAAGTCCTGCTGTTTGGTCTATGTAAGTCCTGCTCTTTGGTCTATGTAAGTCCTGCTCTTTGGTCTATGTAAGTCCTGCTGTTTGGTCTATGTAAGTCCTGCTCTTTAGTCTATGTATATCCATTTCTTAACATAAAATTTACAGAGCAATAGTAAACACAATCCTGCCATGTCCTCCTAGACAGACAAATACACAGGATAACTCAAGAAGTAACGCAATTTAAGAAGCGTCTTTTTATAGTCTAAGCCAAAACAAAGCATGTGTCAGTCATTTTATTTTTTATATCCTTTTTTAGGTCGTTTTCGTGATACGTTGAAAGATAATGCTGCATTTCACACTAGTTGTTTTCCAATTAAGCATGGAGTGTGAATGATCCTGAACTTCCCTTCGCTCATTCCGCACCAAATAAAGTCCTGCAGATGATATGACTTCATTAAATAACATGCCTGCATTTCATCTCGAGAGCCACATTCTCTTTGAACTATACATATTGAAAATGCATTATTATGAGTGCGTTATCTCACAGATCATAATCGCCGAAACATTCTATTGTTTTCGACTAATAACATTACACGTGAAAATTAAACCTTCGTTTCGTTTGCATTTCTTTAAAGAGTTCGAAAAGAGAAAAATATTTTCAAATAACATAAATTGTGTTGAGGGCTGTACAGTTCGAGACTCAGCTCTGAGATGGCAGAAATGGGGAAATGTAGGGGAAGATGAGTGACGTAAGTCTGACTCACATGAGTCACACAACTCGATCAACTTGTTTGCGACACAAAATTAACGCTTTCTGAGAAAATCGATTAAGCATGAAGTGAGTTCTACGTAATGCAGTGTTGGTACTGCACCTATCTAAGCATGAAGTCATTAAGAAGAATGAAGGATCAGAGGTACTGGTGTAGGATATTTTCATATCGTTAGATAGAGGCAAGTGGCCTTTTCGATCCGGTTGTTTTATTCCGGAGAAGGGTTTCCGGTGCCTATTACACAGGAAGAATAATAGGTAAAGTTAAAGGGCTGTCAGTGGGAAGATAATTTCAAAATGGATCTTACCTGTAGATAGGGCGGGATGGTAGGCGAAAAAATGTATCTCTGCCAGGACAGGAAGACTTTACATTCCTTATGAACAGGGGATTGCAACTTTGGGTTGTACAAGAGGTGAGGATTTCTGAGCGCAACGAAAAACTCCCTCTACATTCTTTAGGGCAAATTTCGCTTATTTATCTTACTGTATTTCATCCCTTATCAATTGTTTTCATTATTTTTGTAGATTGAGAGTGCAGCAGAGCAACTATAATTATTCCTGATATTTATGTTTGTAAAAACGCAATTTTTGCCGATCAACTTGCACAGTCGCATAAATCAGGAAATCAAAAGTGTAACTAAGAAAATGACTTTTGTTTACCCGTGATGCTTGGATGTATGAAAAATTTATGTCGAAGGAACAGGTGATACTTATGTTAATTTCCGTAAAACATGTTTTATCAGATTCTCTACAAAATTTCAAACACGCATACGCGAAGGTTATAGAAGAATAGTAGGAGAAGTTAGGCTTAATTTAAACTAAAATGCAACTTACATAACTTAAGAAAGGAGAACATTTTATTGCAATCAATCCAAAGCAAAAATACAAGTATTTAACTTTTAAAGCCTACTGTTTAATTGATGCACCAAAAAGTTTAATATTCAAAAGTTGTACATTCTGCCCACACTGTATTTATGTGTTTTGTACGTTTATCTCAGAAAAAATCAATCAAAATCTTTGGAGGAAACGGAAGAAACATGAGTCAGTGCTGAAAAACAAGTATGTGAAGAATAATCTGTAGATGTATTTCAGTGTAGAGCATTTGAGTCCAGATATTTCCACATCTAACAGTACGTTTCTTCACTTATAGTAGAGGTTTAAAAACATCCCTGTCTTTGAAAGTGTTCATAGCTTAAAGAGTTTGTTCTGTATATTTGAAAAAATGCGCCAAAATAGTAAGTGGAACCAAGAGAGAGAAAGTAATATGAAAGAACAGAATACTGTATAGTAGCAAATTTTATAATTCTCAGGGCCAAAAAAGTCAAGTACTATAAATAAGCGGGCTACGAAATGTGCTTGGTGAAGATAAAATACACCCATGTCTTTAGAGAGAAAATTTGAAGGACAATCATATTCTGGGAGATGTGTGTATGTAGACCTATATGTGTAAATTGCAGCTCTCAGAAATTAGGCTTCAAAACATTAATGTACTTTTCTAGATAAAACATCGCCGTTATGTTTAATTACACGTATATAAGGAAAAAGAATTTAGAATTACAGTCCAATCACAACTTTGTCTATGTACAAATCAGCTATATGTTTCGACTATACATATATAGCCATCATAATGTTGAATACAGAAACACAAATAAGAAAGAATTTATGTTATAATCTTTACTTATTTATGGTTCTGTATGCGATCTGATAGTGTGTGTATATATAGCCGAAACATGTACCTGATTGATACATGGATACAGCTGTGTTTTGACTGTAATTTTAATTCTTTCTCCTTATAGACATTAATGTACTACTACACGCTTCTTGTCCTGTCCAACATAGAATAAATTTTCCTTTGGAAGTAAATATTTACTCACATGATGCAGAAAATCCGCACCATCTTTACAATCAGAATGTTCATTAACACATTTACTAGGTCTGCCAATGGTTTCTGTCCTGGATTATTTATATTTTGTCCTCACTCTTATGCCCTCTTTTTCGAAGATATATTTTAATAATAGCCTATTCTGTAGGCCCACGTTCCGTTTCAGAAATTCCAAGCTGCAGCTCTCAAATCAAACACCGTTAAAACTTACTAGTTCGAAGGCAAATATTATTAATATTCCATAACACAAATATTTATTTATCAGACAACAAAATATTAACTAAATAAACAGGTCCGGTGACTACATTCAATGAGCTATGGAAGTTAATGGCAAATGGAAGCTTATCAAGTAGGGAGGTATTGCGTATGTACGAATGACGCCATCAGACATGCCACGTTCAATGAGAATAAAGCCGCTTTACAGGTCTGCAGCTTCAATGTTTCAGTCACCATAAGCGGCTGCATCAGCTGGAAGCAGAGCGTAAGTAGAGCGTGGACAGAAGTTGGTGCATTCTGTGCCTGTTCAGATGTTGAATAATCCAGTCTAAAGAAGTGCTTATGTTTAAAAGATGCTAGATAAACGATTAATATAAATGGGTTTTCTGTCAAATGTCACTTGGTTTAAGTGTATAAACTTTCGTAATATTGTAGCAAATAACAGAGTTGCATTTGATTTTTTAAACATCTGAATCGAGTGGACGTCTTTAGGTATGCTGTCATGTATATTTGTTCATTGCATAGCTATCATGACAGAAGTACAACACAGACTAAAGCTTGAAGTCCTATTTTTAAGCAAACTGAGTGCTGACAAGCGATATCGGAAAAAAAAAAACTTTCACTGTGGTGCTCTCTTTCACCTCAAACACTTTTTCACACTCCGAAATGAAGCGAGAATCACAATTTGAGAACCAATAATATATTCGACCAACAAAGTGCATCAGCGCCAGTAAAACCTTGTTTGTTGGAATGTAACGTGCCCCTTGACATACATGCCTGGCATCTTGTTCAGCAGCATTTATCGGATTTCTGAGCAGCAGCTACAGGACTAGTAAAAGAAAACGCCTTGCTTAGAGGCAACATCTCTGACAGGAAAGAATGGCTATGAGCTGAATCAAAAGGAGATCACCCGACTTTGTATGGACGTGACACAGTATTTAATTCGCATTAAAATATTGCTCGTACAGTTGCTTAACTATTTGTTTCCTTCTTATTCAATATTAAGTCAGTGTATCGAATAGTGTGCTAGAAATACGTAGCTTTCTCTTACTCAGTGACACCACATACGCGATCCGTGGACCGCTTTCTTGTGTATGAAATGTCTGGATCCTCCGGTTGTTTGTTATGAGTGGAGAAAGGGAGAGACAGATTGTTCGTCTGAAGTACCATTCATTACGATCTTATGCTGATATAAGTTTGGATCAGTGCATATATATATATTTGTGTGTGTGTGTGTGTGTGTGTGTGTGTGGGCCGGGTAGCCCTGTCGGTATAGCGACTGACTACGGGCTGGACGTTCCGGGATCATATATTATGCACAGTCAATACACAACATACATCAAACAAGATGGATTAATTACAATTAGGTTATATTTGGCTACATGTTTCGGTCGTGACCGGCCAACTTCAGGCCGACTAAGAACAACACTTAAGGTACAGTAAAAATAGTACTCAATGGGATCCCATTTCTTTCACATGAAACCTTGATAATTTTCATATTTTATCAAGGTTTCATGTGAACGAAATGGGATCCCATTGAGTACTATTTTTACTGTTCCTTAATTGTTATTCTTAGTCGGCCTGAAGATGGCCGGTCATGGCCGAAACATGTAGCCAAATATAACCTAATTGTAATTATTGCATCTTGTTTGATATATGTTGTGTATTGACAGTGCATAATATATTATACAAATTTGATCATACACAACGGGATGGCCTCTTTCTCTCTCTCAAAAAAAATTCTTTTTCAAGTGTAAGCCCAAGATTTTTCTGTGGGGGTAAAGTGGCGGGTGCGTGAAACTATCCACTCATTTCTCTCTATTTCTGACGTGAAGAGCGAGTGGAGCAGTACGTCCATTCCCTCTCCCAAGTCTTCACGGGGGCACAGGTGCACATGAAGATCTTCTGGAACGAGCCATTAAATATTAACCAACGAAATGAATGTTTCTTGCGAGATCCAGCGCAGCAAAATTCGGTATTATGAAACTCATTACCACAAGTGAAAACTGGTGCAGAATTTCTAGGAATAACGGTAGATTTTTCCAGACCGAATTATCTCACATAATACAGAGCCATTAAATTTTAGCAGCTGCGGTGAACTCCTACAGAATGGTATCACTGGTTGTCAATTATATGGAAATTTTCTCCATATTTCTTTAAGGTTGGTGGTACAGAAATTTTCATAAGAATAACAACCATCTGCTTCTTCATAAGGAGACACACAGGCGAGTGCTCTATTTACTGTTTATGGTGAGGAACAAACAGTGAGTAACGGCTTAATAATGACGTCTGGGAAAGGCCACTCCGTGGAATTTGTTTGTTGATCCCACGTTCTTTCTTCTCGAGCAGAAAGCAAATAAGTGTTCACGTGTGTGAGTCGCAAGTGGATTTTCATGTGTGATGTCTGTTGATACACCATTTAGGAATATTAAGTCTAAGACACATATGAGATGTTACCATTGCATTTTGCACGTGTGTCACGAATGTACCTTGTCACCAGTATTTTCTTCCTAACCTGTCGGTAATAGCATCCTGATCCACCAGCTATACTGACTCACATACAAAAAGAAAAGAAAAATTAAATTAAATCTCTTAATTAGAGATTATTTTTACACAATGAGCTATAATCCTACTCACAACATATTAATAGCTTACCATCAATGAGGGCTTAAATACGACGTAAAAGCGTCCACTGCAGGTTGTGTTGGTCAAGAGCAGTAGCTGTAAATTCGAAGAACCATAACGTCAAATGGCAATTAAAATCTCGCTCACGGTTTATCTTTTATTTGAAGGCGAAGTGAGTTGCAGTTGTGAATTGACTAATGCCTTTCACACCAGTATTCAGATCAATACGTACCCTGTTTATTTGTTGATTTACTGATTATTTTAAGTGGCTATTTAATGGACTGTCACGGCTAAGCTAACAGGCCCATTTCTGTAGCTCTGTACAGCAACACAATATTTTTTTTTGCAATTTTCTAGAGTTTATATTCCTAAGCGTATATTTTTACTCATTACATTGAAATACATGGGCTCATATTTGAAGCAGAAATTTAACCACGAGGTTAGCGATAATATGTTTCGCCGTAACATAATTATTTACCAACTAATGTGGTGTCAGAACACACAATACTATAATGCCGTGAAAATATCAAATATCACATCTTACTTACTTTCTCTCTTCAGTTGTGCCAATTTACCCGATAAGACCCGGCCATGCACCCCAAATGGAATCTGTTCGAAAATGAGAAATGTGGGCTGAGTCAAGCGGACTGGATAATTGGCGGCAAAGACGCTGCGCTGGGGGCCTACCCATGGATCGCCAGGATAGGGTACATAAGTATGTAACGAGAACACCTGAAAGTTATATACCTGTTGCAAGCACTTTGAGTAAGGAACACTCTGTTAGCAGAATCCGAAGTTTCCTGAAGACTCGTACCACAGCTGTCTGTGGACATCATTTCAAACCAGGTGCATCCACTTCCCACCTGCACAAATTATTTTCATAATATTCAGTTTCACATAATCCTCCCATTCTCGGTGTATTCACAACCTCTTGTTCAAGAATTCTCCTTACCATTATTTCGTACACTCTTCTTCTTACTGTAAGATAAAGTTATCCCGTTACAGGCCCGGTGTGGCCCAGAGGGTATAGCTCTACTCTTCCACGACTGCGGCACTAGAAGGGGGTGAGTGTTCAGCAGCACGCCCCGGCCGCACTTTACCCCCGGGAAAGACCCGGTACCCATTTTACAGGAGGCTGTGTAG